>SDBV01000321.1_pt1 | contig 67739 bp, 50 predicted proteins | sample 2277081 | NCBI WGS metagenome assembly SDBV01 (sample SAMN10402039, study PRJNA504765) | marine sediment metagenome | isolation source: marine sediment core GS10_PC15, 223 cmbsf | place: Arctic Ocean: Southern Knipovich Ridge | collected 2010
ATAGTGCTGGCCGGTATCGTCGTGAACAACGCGATTGTATTGGTCGATTACATCAACCAGCTACGCGCGCGAGGACTGAAAAAACGATTAGCCATCATCGAGGCATGCAAGATAAGGCTGCGGCCGATATTGATGACAACACTCACAACTGTGTTGGGTCTTATCCCCATGGCACTTTACTCTGGCGAAGGCGCCGAAATCAGGCGTCCACTAGCAATTACCGTAATAGCGGGACTGACAAGTTCGACGATTCTAACATTGCTTATTATTCCGATGGTTTATGACCTTTTCGGCGGTCGAGACAAAACATCATGAAGTTTTCGTTGCCATCTTTCGCACTAAAGCGGCCAATAACCGTCATCATGCTGCTGCTCACCTTTCTCGGCTTGGGAGCAATAGCATGGACAAGGATTCCCGTCGAGTTCATACCTAAACTCGATGTGCCCTTCATTGGATGCTACATTCCATATCCCGGAGCGACACCCGCACAAGTGGAAAAGGAAGTGGCAATTCCCGCCGAGGGCGAGTTCCGCACCATTTCAGGCCTGAAAAGGATCATCACGACTTCGGACAGCAACGGTTGCAACGTCAGGCTGAATTTTGACTGGGACACCGACATGGCATTGGCAACAGCCGAAGTCCGCGACAGAATGGAGCGCCTAAAACTGGTGTTGCCGCCTGAAATTGACAGGTTGTGGCTGCGCAGGTTCAGTTCCGCCACCATGCCAATCATGATGTTCTCGCTTTTCACTGACGGCGACCAAGAGGAACTGACTTATCGCGCGCGCACGGTTCTTGCCCCCCGTCTGCAACGCGTTGACGGCATAGCGGAAGTGGTCGTGATGGGACTGAACATGCCCGGAGTCAGCGTGGAATTCGATCAGGACGCGTTGCGCACCCACAACCTGGACCTTTATCAGCTAATCAGCAGCCTGCAATCCAGCAGTGTGAACGTATCCGTTGGCCAGTTGCTCGATGGACAAACCCGCCACTACGTTCGAGTGCAGGACGAATTCACCTCCCCAGCCGAAATAGGCGAACTCGTTGTTGGACCCAATGGGCTTCGACTAAAGGAGATTGCCGAGGTAGGGTATAGCCGCGATGAAGTAAAATGGAAGTATTCACTTGACGGGAAAGACGGCGTCTTCATTTTCTTGCGCAAGGAGTCTGAAGCCAATGCCGTGGCCGCGTGCCGGGCAGTAAAACTCGAGCTGGACCAAGCCCTCAAAGAGACAACGTTCTCCAACACGGAGCTATTCGTATTCTTCGACCAATCAGAACTCATAATGTCTTCACTTAATAGTCTGATGGACGCGGGCAAATACGGCAGCGGCCTTGCCCTAATAATTCTGTTCCTATTCATGCGCAAAGTCAGACCAACACTTGTCTGCGCGCTCACAATCCCCGGTTCATTGGTCGCGGCACTCGTCGTCATGTTCTTTACAGGAATCACGCTCAACATAATTACTATGATTTCGATGATCATCGCAATAGGCATGTTGGTGGACAACGCTATCGTGGTAACCGAAAACGTCTTCCGATATCGGCAGTTGGGCTTTGAACCAATGGAAAGCGCCAGAAGAGGGGCATCGGAAGTTGGATTGGCAATCACGGCGTCCACAATTACAACCATGGTAGTGTTCGCCCCAATGTTCTACATCGAAACTGGCGATATGGCATCATACCTGCGGCAGTTTGCGATTCCCGTCACCGTGTCTTTGGCGGGAAGCCTCATACTCGCCCTCACAATAATACCGCTGGCCGCGAGCCGCATGAAAAGCAGCAAACGCGGTAAGGAAGACGGAGAAAATGAAGGCTCCCGCAAAAAAACCGGAAACTCGTTCCTGAGCGGCGTCATTTATCACATAAAACAACAGCATGTATTGCTGAAAACCATCAGCGCCTACACATGGTTGCTGGCACTTACCCAAAGGAGACGTTTCGAGACCTTTCTCTTGGTCGCCGCTGTTGCGATTGTCAGCTACTACATACCATTCAAGAAAGTGGGCACTCAGGAAATGCCCACCCTCGACACCAGGGAAGTGGATGTAGGAGTTAATCTGGAACAGAATTTCGACCTGGAAATGATCGAGGAGACATTCGACAACCTGTTGGCTGTTGTGGAACCGTTGCGAGATGAGCTGGATATCAAAAATCTGTTTTACGATTATTCGCTGGGAGGAGGCAGCATTCGGGTAATCCTCACACCGCCAGAGGAATACCCCCCAGGCGAGAGGCCCAAGTATTCCACCGAAGACGTCTTGAATATTCTGTGGGAAAAGTTGCCCTCGCGAATACCAGGCGGTAGGCTGCGATTTTCGATTGCGGAAGCGGGAGAAGGCGGATCGCGCAACATATCAATCATAATGCGCGGCGACGATGCGGATACGCTCGACAAGTACGCAGAACAATTTGCGATGGCAATGGAAACGCTGCCGGATATAAGCGACGTTGACACCGACACGGAACTGCCTAAGCAGGAAATGCGGCTTGACGTAGACGAAGCCCTTGCAGGCAGGGCGGGCATAAGTCCCATGGTTGTCGCACAAACGGTCGATTTCGCTTTGCGAGGGGTGCGCCTGCAATATATGAAGCAACAAGGCCGGGAAGTTCCCGTCATGGCTCAACTTAAAGAAAGCGACCGCGAAACCAAGGAAGACCTGGAAAACGTCGCCGTTGTCGGCGCCACAGGAAGAATGATACCCATCCGCGAACTGGCAACACTCACCAAAGCCAGAACGTCCAGATTCATACGCCGGGTAAACGCCAAGAACGTAATAAACATCACTGCAAAAACCGACAGCGAAGATTTGGCGCTGGTTTCGGCAAACATAAAAAGATTACGCGACAGTTTCGCCCTTGCCCCGGGATACTCCATAGAACTGGGCGACGAACTGTTGGATCTGGAGACAAATGCCGCAAATTTCATGATTATGCTCGCCCTGGCAATTATTCTGATCTACATCGTAATCGGCGCACTGTTCGAGTCATGCATTCTGCCCTTGTCAGTACTAACAAGCGTACCACTCGCATTCATGGGCGTGTACTGGATGATGTATCTCACCAAGACCTCCATGGACACAATCGCATACATCGTATGCATACTCCTTGTAGGCGTAATCGTGAACAACGGAATCGTAATCGTTGACCACATTAACCTCCTCCGCAAAGAAGGAAAAGAACGACACAAAGCAATCATCCAAGCCGGAAAAGACAGGTTCAGACCCGTAATGATGACAGCAATGACAACTATTTTCGGATGCGTACCCCTCGCCCTAGGCGGGGCATCAAGCGACGCAATTGCCTTTCACAGCATGGGCAGGGCGCTAATAGGCGGACTCGCCGTAGGGACGCTCCTGACACTTTTTGTCGTGCCGCTCTCCTACTCGGTCTTCGACGACATCCGCATATGGTTCACCAGCTTTCTAGGCGATCTGGCGGGCCTGTCACGCACTTCCCGCAAACCCAAACCTGCGGACAATGTGGATTTCACCTGAGCGCATATGGGATAATAATCAACCCACGCGCCTGTAGCTCAGTGGATAGAGCACCGGCCTTCTAAGCCGTAGGTCGCGCGTTCGAATCGCGCCAGGCGCGCCATTTTTTTATCCATACAGATATGGACAATCCTTATGCTAGAAGCATTTTCAGTCATGCCTTGCCAAACGAAACGAACGCCGCACAAGGGGCAGCAGCCCCTTGTCTTTACCCTTTCTCGGAACACTCCCACAGCCCGTCATTGCGAGGAGCGAAGCGACGCGGCAATCTTCTGCCGCAGTCCAATCGTAACTCCCGAACAAGTCAACTTCCTGTCACCCCTCATTCCCCTCGTTTCTTTTGGAAGGGTATGGGAAACCTTTGCTTTTCGCAAAGCTTGTCATGTGAATCTTGTCAAACAAAATGAATCATAGCGTCACTCGAACCAATGTTCTTTGAGCAATTGCTCGGAATTCAGATCCGTTGGCCCTGTCGGGAATCCTACTCAAAACTTGACGTACCCCCATGTTGGCGTGGGAGAATGAGTGCTAGGGTGGCTTCGGTGCAGTCGCAACACCAAAGGAGACGTGGGATGAATATAAAACGTAGAACCTTCGTAAAGGAAGCAGTCGCTCTAGGCTCGGCCGCAGTGCTGGCGGCAACGGAAGCCAAGGCAAAAGGAAACCTATGGCATGACGACACCCCTGTTCCGTCCTCGCCTGTGCATCGAAGAAATCGAATCGGGGTTTCAACGTATTCATTCTGGCAATTCCGAGGAGAGCGGCTTGACGTGGGAACGTGCATCGAGAAGGCGGCCGCCATGGGTTTCGACGGCGTCGAAATCCTTCACAAACAAATGGCCAACGAATCAGATGCGACCCTCAATTCGCTCAAGAGCAAGGCCCATTCCCTGGGCGTAGCGCTAATGGGCTTCTCGACGCACCAGGGTTTCGTGTCGCCCGACGCTGAACGGCGGCAGCAAAACATCGACAGGACCATTCATCAGATCGAAGTGGCTGCAAAGTTAGGCATTCCCACCATGCGCGTTAACACAGGCACATGGGGTACGGTGAAATCATTTGACGAACTCATGGAAAGGAAGGGGCTCGAACCTGTATTACAAGGATACACCGAAGATGACGGTTTTGGCTGGGTAATCGATTCGTTTGAGAAGATTTTGCCGAGCGCCGAAAAACATGGCGTCGTGCTGGGGCTGGAAAATCACTGGGGTTTGGGCCGTACAGCAAAAGGCGTGTTGAGAATTGTCCAGACAATCAAATCACCGTGGCTGCAAATGACGCTCGATACAGGCAATTTTTTCGACGATCGATACGAGCAATTCGAGATGATGGCCGCCAGCAGCGTCCCGACAACGCTGGTACAAGCCAAAACATACTTCGGAGGCGGACGCTGGTACGAATTGGACATAGACTATGCCCGCATCGCGGCGATTCTCCGCAAGCACGACTACCAAGGCTGGATATCACTGGAATTCGAAGGCAACGAAGACGCTGAGACAGGTGTACCAAAAAGCCTGGCGCTGTTGAGAAAACATTTCACTTGACCCGTAGCGCTTTTACGGCTCATCCGGTTCTTGCGTACCTTGTCCAAAACCGCCACGGGTTTAGAGAACCTGGAACTGTTGCAGGTCGACCACTAGGAGGGTGGGGTTTTTCTTGCCTGCGGCTGGTGCTACTATGTAGCGTCCGTCTGGAGATACCCAGCAGTTGGCTTGGGTTCCTGCGTCGAGGTGTGTGAGCTGCTGCCTTTTTTCTTGTGGCCTTTTTATGGGGACTAGCCATAACTGATCGGTGCCTTTGCGGTCGATGTCGATTACCGCGACGGATTGGCCTGACTTGTGCCAGGCCGCGGTTGAGCCATTGCCGAGTTCGGCTATGGTCGAGGCGGTTGATGTCGACACGATCTTGATATGTTTGCCTTTTTCGAGCGAATTATCACTTATAAGAACGCTGTTCCCGTCTGCACTAAAACCTCCACGTTTGAAATCGATGTCGCCTTTGGCAATCAAGATCGGGGCCTGTTTTGTTCCATCTGCCTGGACAATCCACAATTCTCTCGAGTCATCGCCGATTTCGCGAAGGTAGGCCACCTGCATCCCATCGGGGGAGTAGTCCAATTGTGATATGAAATTGCCCTCGTCGGTAAGAGGCGCGTAAAGACGTCCTGTTTCTTTGAACTGAATGTCACGCTCGACCACCAGCCAGGAATCGGAATTCTTGCTGGTTGAAACCGCCAAAGCCATTGTCGGTCCATTGGGCCGTAGCGCCAAATCGGACATCCTTACTGGATGGACAGTTGTCAACTCTCTGTGCTGTATAGAGTCGCCGAGATAAAAAACCGTAGACGGATAGGGCATGCCGGACATGGTGTTCCATGACGCTACTCGCAGGGAGTATTCTCCTGACATCTGGTCCTTGGCCAGTGTGCTGATCAAGAGTTTTGAGGCCAGTGGGTTCCTTGAATCCTGGACGTTTGGGGCGCATAGAAGTTTGAGGGGCGGGCCGAGCCCCGCTTTCAACGGCGTTGCCACAGGCGGCACGAGCATAGATGCTGTTCTGGCGGCCAGATCCAACTCGACCAAGGCCCTATGACCCTCCCTGTTGGTCCCTTCGAGTCCATCCAGTTGTACTGCAATTGACGAGCTTTGGGAAAGCCAGGCAACATCGGCGATTTGAAATTGATCAAGATTGATGTTGACCGCAGATACGCCAACAGCTTCTTCGACGAATCTATGCAGTTCGATGTCCGCGCTCCAAAGCATGGAAGACTGATAGTTGCGAGTTGGCCGTTCGATCTTGGGCATGGGATCGAAGTGCGACGACGCAAAAAAACCTGTCACTCCACCAAAGGCAATCAGCATAATGAGGAGCACAGACGCGCGAATGTACTCAGGTACGGCTGTCCACATGCGCGTGAGTGCCGATGTTGTTCGGACGGCCCTTTCGATTGTTGTTGTCTGCGTATCCAATCTTGGTGAGGGAGTGGGTGTTGCTGCCCCTATGGAACCGCGAAAAGACGCAAGAGCACCGCTCATATCCGAACTTTTTTCGTCCAGGGCCTTGCCTGCCCTTACCCTGGCGATTACCTTGGCCATATCATGCGCGTCCTTGGGCCTGTCCCTCGGCTTTTTTTCGAGCAGATAAGCGACCAACCTTTCAACGTCCCTTGGAAGGTCCTCGATAATACTCGTAAGGCGTCTGGGCGGCTCGGTGATGATTTTCTTCAGGAGCGTGACGGGAGTATCGGCCTGGAACGGCAGTTTTCTGGTCAACATCTGATAAATCAGTATGCCCACCGCATAGATGTCGCTGGAAGCCGTTACTTTGTTGCTTTGGCATTGTTCAGGCGACATGTATTGCGGGGTGCCGATTCGGGAACCGTCGACGGTAAGCTGGGTTTCGGCGGTCAACACCTTTGCTATGCCAAAATCGGTCACGTAGGCGTGTCCGTGCGCGTCAATAATGATGTTTCCGGGTTTAATGTCGCGATGAATCACGCCGGTATCGTGGGCCGAAGCAAGCGCCTTGGCAACCTGCTCCGCAATTTCGAGCGCGTGTTCCCAATGCAGGCGCCTCTCTTGCTTGATAAGCAAGCTGAGTGTCTTGCCTTCGATAAACTCCATCGCTATATATGGAATGTCGCCGACCGAGCCCACCGAAAAAATGTGTACAATATTCGGATGGTCGAGCGCGGCAACGGCTTGGGCTTCTCTTCCGAAGCGGGCTACGATGTGGGATTGCGTGCGGAGGTCGTGCCGCAAAACTTTGAGCGCCACCATTCTGTCCAGTGATTTGTCGTGTGCGCGATACACCACTCCCATGCCGCCCTGACCGACGACCTCGATAAGTTCATAGCAACCGAACATATGTTTTGGAGGCGGCGTATTCACATTTATCTCCACCGAGCTCATAGTAGTGTCTCTTCTTGAATGACGACACTGCCTGCCGTGAATTCTACGTCGTCAACACGGAGGAATACCAGTTCTGAACGCGGAACTGATGCTGAAAGGTATTCCGTAATCAATGCCAGCCATGTGCCGTCTCCGGATACTGAGTAGTCTTTCACTTCGATTTCACTGTCCATGGTGAAAACTGTGGCGCGTCTGAAGGGACGAACCGCCTCGTAGGCCAAAACTTGCGGCTGTGAAGTGTCGGCCGTCTTTGAAATTGCCAGAAGATAACGGCTTGAGCTGTGCCAAGGGGCAGCTGACGATATGCCTGGGCCAAGGTCGGCTATCAGGGACCCGTCATACGAGTCAATGAGCCGCACGGATTCCTTTTTCGTAACCGTGTTGCGCACCGTCAATGCCAAGATTCTGCCGTCGGGACTGAATGCAGGCTGTTTCCCGAAGTTTCCGGAAGCAAGTTTAACGCCGTCCAACTCAAGGCCACCGGATTTCACCACGAACAGATCCAGATTCCCACTTCGTCCACGGCGCATGTAAGCAATTCTGGAGGCGTCTCGCGAGTAGCATACGCTTTCTGGAACTATTTCCCCGTCCACTCTGCTGAGTTTTACGCCAATCTCGCTAACGGGTTCCGTCTCGACATCTCTTTCCACGAGGTAGCTTCCACCGTACGATGAATCATTCATCACCATGCATATGTGGCGCCCGGACGGACTTATCACCATCGAGCCGCGCATGGTTTGCTTCCATAAGAAACCTGACTTGGCTACCCAATCCCCCTCGGGAGCTACGAACAGCGCTTTGGGCCGGGGTTGGCCCTCGTCGAAAATCTGCGGCAATGTCACGATGCGTTTTGGGTATCCCCATCTGTCCTTCTCATACGCCTGGACTAAAAATGCATCATGTAAAGGGGAGCCGATAGGAGTAACAGGTATGCTTTGCGGGAAAAAAGCCGGAGGAGAAACCCGCCAGAACCTGGCTTCTGTCGCTGGACCCGACGGAGGCCTTATGTCCAGGAACTCTCCCGTGCGGAGGTTTATTGATACTATTCCGTAAGCGCCCTGGTTGATGCTTTTCTCACGGCCTTCAACACCGGCGATAACAATCTGCTTGTCGGCCACCCATGCAACGCTCTTAAATGCAAGGTCCCTTGAGCTTAGTTCGGCGACGTGTGCACCGCCCTGCCCCGGACTTAGTCTAAGGCTGTGCACCACGCTCGCTTGGTCCGGCTGCGCCTTGGGCCGCGCATATACCTGCCCCAATATGCCTATCCCGAACGAAAGAAAGAATACGACAGCAAATGGAAGTGAGCGCAGCATGGCTCTCATCGTCCCGCCGCGACTCTCGGTCTTGGACCGCCCTCTCCTTTTTTGCGACGATGCGGAGTAACCTCTAAGCTTGCGCGGCTTGGCTTCGTCCGTTATGAACTTGGTCAACGCTTCCTGCATCACGGATCCGCCGCCTTTCCGATTTTGCAGTTTCTCTATGGCGGTGGCTACGGCTTTGGCGCTTGCAGGACGATGTTTTGGGTCCTTTTCCATGGCATAGGCCACCAGCCGCGCTACGTCGTCCGGTATTTCATCATCAATCTTATTGAGCCGCTCAGGCTCGTCCGAGATAATGCTCTTTATCATCGCCATGGCCGTCTCGCCAGAGAACGGAAGCGTGCCCGAAATCATGTAATACAGCGTAACGCCAAGAGAATAAATGTCGCTTGACGGAGAAATCGAGCGGCCCGAGCATTGTTCAGGCGACATATAGCGCGGGGTGCCGACAAAGGCATCAATGGAGGGGGTCCCGTCGCCCTCACTTTGTACATTCGCTATCCCGAAGTCAGTTAGCCTTACCCGGCCATGCCTGTCGAGCATTATGTTGGATGGCTTGACGTCCCTGTGAACTATTCCGTGCCGGTGCGCGCAATCGAGCGCTTCGGCGACCTGGGCGCCAATGTAAAGCGCGTTCTGCCATTTCATTTTTCCAACGCGCTTCATAAACCTGTCAAGCGGTTCTCCGTCCACATATTCCATCACTATGAACGGGATGCCGCGTTCGATACCGGCCGAATACATGCGCACTATGTTTGGATGGTTGAGGGGGGCGGCCGACTTGGCTTCTTTGAGAAACTTCTTCACTACATGGGGGCTTCTGGAAAGCGTGCCAAGTAGTACTTTAAGGGCAATTTGACGGTTAAGCGCAACGTCTTTCGCAAGATAAACCGCACCCATGGCGCCACGGCCTACGAGCGCTAGAACCTCATAGCCCCCTAGCGTGGCCCCAATAAGTGATGCCTGTCCACCACTTCGAGCCGACATACTGTAGTTCCTTTGGATAAATGCACTATATATTGTGTTAACAGAATTTACACGATCACAGCACTATTGTCAAGAAATGATTTGGGGTCGTGTGATGTCATTAAACAGTTTCTGTTGCGGAAAGGGCGCTTTGTCCCGGAGGGACATTTGGTAATAGCCCAGCAATTCATTGCTGGGATCCCGAAATAGAAAATAGAAGTCCCGGAGGGACGGCTGAAAAAGGGATGTATCCTTTTCCCACCACGCCTGCCGCGTGGTGGGCTATTACCAGTCGTCCCTTCGGGACTTCCGCAATAGAAACTGAATAGAAGACATGCCTTTCCAATCCGTTCAGAATGAATTTTAGAAAATTATTTGACTCAATATTAGAATATACAAATTATTTTGTTGAATTTTGATAGATATCATAATATAATTGGGATATGATTCAAGGAAAGAAGAAAAGCTCCTGTTCGTATTGTGGCCTTGGAATGAGAGTTTCGGCGATGGAATGTCCCGGCTGCAACGTCGAAATACGCGCGAGTTTTCAGTCGAGTCTCTTGGCCATGTTGGGCCAGGACGAGCAGGAATTACTCGAGCAGTACATGCTGGCCGAGTTCAGTATAAAGGCTCTGGCGGAAAGAACGGACATGGGTTACGCCGCGATTCGCACCCGTCTCGACAGGCTGATTTCTTCGTACAAAAGTCTGAAAGCCAAAGACCAAAGCAAAAAGCAAATACTCGATAAAGTCGCGTCGGGTGAGCTGTCCGCGAGGCAAGGTGCGGAAATGATAAAGAACCTGGGGGAAAGCTAATGAGTGAAACAGACGGAAGCTCGGCAGAACACCTTGACGAGTTAGTTTCGTCGGGGCAGATATCCGAAGAAGATTATGAGACCCTCAAAGACGCGCTGGACAAAAGCGCTGAGCAGCGTCAAACAGACAAGCCGGAAACACTAATGCGGCGGTTGACGAAGTCCTGCAGTAACAGACAGATCGGCGGTGTGTGCGGCGGAATTGCAGAGCATTTAGACCTGAGTGCTTGGCTAGTTCGCCTTTTATTCATCATCGTCTTCTTTGGAACAAGCGGGCTAGTGCTACTCGTTTACCTCGCCCTGTATTTCTTTCTGCCGTGGGATGAGCCCGAGGATGAACCGGACAAACGCCTTCCATATGGTTTTGTAGTTACCCTTTGGCTGCTGTGGATTCTGTGCATGGGGGTTCTGCTAGAAGTTGTACCTCTCTTCGCGAAGTTTGCGGAGGAATTCGGCGCGCCTCTCCCATTACTCGTACAGCTTGCAATAAGTATCAGCAACTTCTTTCTACACAACTCTTTCTTGATAGTCGCACAAGTTATGGTTCTGTCTTTGGTCACCGTCTTGTATGCAATATCGCCTCAGAAAGGCGCCGCTCGACCAATAATCAGGGCCTTGAGCCTCGGTCCTATGCTGCTATTTGCCGTATTCATTATCGGCTCGCTTGGGCTGTGGCTAATTGGATTCCAGGAACCTCTGTGATGGTCACACGGTTTTCAGCAAAGGTGAGGTGATTTAAATGAACTCGTTACGCTTACACTGTCTGCAACATGTGTCCTTCGAGGATGCTGCCAATATTGGAGTATGGGCTAAAGAAAGAGGTCACGCATTGGCCTACACCCGCCTGTACAAGGATGAAGCTCTGCCCGCGCAGGACGAGTTTGACTGGTTGTGCATAATGGGCGGACCGATGAATGTTCATGAGCACCAGAAATACCCGTGGCTAGCACGTGAAAAGGAATTCATCAGCGAATCGATTTCTAAGGGAAAAGTTGTTCTCGGCGTGTGCCTGGGTGCGCAACTCATTGCCAATGCCATGGGCGCCAAGGTTTTTGCCAACAACGAAAAGGAGATAGGTTGGTATCCTGTCTCGCTGACACCCGATGCAAAATCGACCTCCTTGTTCGCGGATTTCCCCGAGACTTTCATGGCATTCCATTGGCACGGCGACACTTTCGAGATTCCATCCGGGGCCATCCACGTGGCCGGCAGCGAGGCATGCGCAAACCAGGCATTTGTATATGACGGTCGTGTGGTTGGCCTGCAATTCCATCTCGAATACACTCCAGAGAGCATAATTGCCATGGTCGAGAACTGCTCAGACGAGATCGCCAACCACGCAGGATACGTGCAGGGCGCCACGGAGCTGTTAAGCCAGCACCAACATACCGAAGATACGCATGCGCTGTTGTATCGACTATTGGACGTTTTAATTAATTCCGGGACAGGCCACTAAATAGACCTCTTACGGTCATTTCAGATGACGCAGATCTATTGTATCGACTCTATCGCCTCCTGGCCTTTATATATGGGTTAAGAGACAACTTGCCGGGTAAAAGGATTCATGCCCAATTCGAGCGAAACTGCAGACCAAATGCTCTATTTAGTAGCCTGTCCCGGAATTAGGATGCTCCTAATCAGTGGCGGTTTTACGCTCTTGGCAGGAGTGTTGCATTATGATACAATGATTGTCGGGAGATAGGTGTTTCAATGCAGAACATATTGGTTAATAGGGAATTTCCGGTTCTTGTGGCGTCAAGCGACATAAGCTATGCGACGGTTTTGACTGATTATCTGGAAGTTGACGGTTATCAGGTCGAGAAATGTTACGATGCCAAGGCGGTTCTTCGGGAAGTGGGTAAGAAGCTGTACTCGATTGTGGTTCTTGACCTTGAACTTGGCGATGATGGCGACGTCGACCTTGTTTCGTTCACCTGCCGCCAGGTGCCTTACGCGCAAATCATTCTTCTTTTCGAGATCAGTCTTATCGAGCGGGCAATCGAAGGGATTCGCGCCGGGGCCTCGTTTTATCTTCCCAAGAGCAGCATGCCCTCGGACGTTGCGCTGGTTGTCGACAAAGCGGCACGCAGCCTCAAGACCCAGGCCAGGGCTACGCGCTACGAACAGACGATTTTCGAGGAGTTACTGGGCAACACACCCGGCATGCGGCGCGTTGTCGAGTTAATAACCAAGGTGGCACCTACTGACAGCACGGTTCTGCTGCTTGGGGAAAGCGGTACCGGTAAGGAAGTTTTCGCAAACATGGTTCACCGGATGAGTCCGCGCCGTGACGGGCCCTTCGTGGCAATCAACTGCGCTGCCTTGCCCGAGGCGCTTTTGGAAAGCGAGATGTTCGGCCACGTAAAAGGTGCCTTCACTGGCGCTGAACAGGACAAAATGGGCCTTTTTGAAGGTGCGGAGAGCGGCACCATTTTCCTGGACGAAATTGGCGACATGTCGCTGGTCGTGCAAGCAAAGCTTTTGCGCGTTCTGCAAAACGGTGAAGTGCGCAGGGTGGGTTCATCGGATGTCGGGAAAGTGGACGTTCGCGTGGTGGCCGCAACGAATCGCAACCTTATCGAGGCGGTGCAGAACAAAGAATTCAGGGAAGACCTGTATTTTCGGCTAAACGTAATCCAAATCCGCATTCCGCCTTTGCGCGAAAGAATGGACACGCTAGGTTCGCTTGTCAGCCATTTCATAGAATTATTCAACACAAAATTCAACAGAAACGTGCGCCACATCGACGAGCAGGCGCAGCTACTTTTGCAAAACTACCATTTCGCGGGCAATGTGCGCGAACTTGAGAGCATAATGGCGCACGCAGTCATAATGTGCGACAGCGACACGATTAGCACGAACGACCTTCCCGAGCAGCTTCGCGAAGAATTCGGTTGGCGGCTTGCGCTTCCGGACCATTCGGACAGAATTCTAACAATGGAAGAAGCAGAAGATGGGCTCATACGTTCGGCTCTGGGAAAACTTAACGGAAACCAAAGCGAGGTTGCCAAAGCGCTGGGGATTTCGCGTTCGACGCTTTGGCGAAAAATGAAACAATACGATATCTCCGCTAAGTGAGCGCCCAAAAGGATTCGTTCGTTTTTAGCATACTTTTCCAAAACGTCTTCTTTTTGACATAACAAGGGCCCTCTTCCTGTAATCAATTGCAGTTCAACAAATTACCTGGCACGGCATAGCCGCAATCAAAGAATCATTGATTCACCATGAAGATGTGAAAGGGCCCGCGAGTGTTTTTCTCGCGGGCCTGTATTCAATAGTAGCGGCTACCGCTCGGTAACGGCTGTGTTGGCTTTTTTTGTTTTCTTCTTTTTTGCTGATTTGCTTTCGACCATCGGCAGGCCCTGCTTGCGCTGAATGGACTGCAGGAACAGTACCACGGGGCTTGCAACGAAGATGGATGAGTATGTACCCACTATGACGCCGACTAGTAGCGCGAATGCGAAATCGTTAATAACTTGTCCACCGAAAATGAGTAGGACGACTATTACAACGAGTGTTGTTATCGACGTGAGCAATGTTCGGCTGAGGGTCTGGTTTATGCTCATGTTCATGACCTGTGGATACGTGTAGTTTCGACCGCGGTAAAGGCGCAGATTTTCACGAATGCGGTCGAACACAACGATTGTGTCGTTTAGCGAGTAACCGATTATGGTCAGCAACGCCGCCACAACAGGCATCGTGATTTGACGGCCGGTTATCGCGAAGAGGCCGATGGTAATGAGCACGTCGTGCAACAGTGCCGCAACCGCGCCGAGTGCGAACTTAAGTTCGAACCTCATCCAGAGGTATATGATGATGAAAATGACTGCGTAGAATATCGCAGCGCCAGCGTCTTTGCGCAATTGGTCGCCAACCGCGGGGCCGACGGTCTCCACTTTTTCGAGTACTACCTTGTCGGCCAGCAACGCCAGAGCGCCTTCTACTTGAGTCGCCACCAAGTCTCTCTTTTTATCTTTATCGGCGGTTTCTTCCTCATCGACGGCCGAGTCCGCTTCCGACGTTTCTTGCGTGTCCTCAGTCACGTCAGGCTCTTCCGATACCGAGCCAATTCTGACGGTGAACCTCGATGCCGTATCTCCGGCATTTCCGCCATCGAATTTCGTGACTATTATGTCATCAAAACCAACACCTGCAAGGCCCTCGCGTACATCCTCAATGGCGACGGGTTCGGGGGATTCCAGAGACACTATCATGCTTGTGCCTTCTTTGAAATCAACGCCTAGCATGTCGCCTTTGACGGCCAATCTGCTTCCGAAAACTCCCAGGCCTATGGCTATCGCGACGGCGCTGGCGATCAAAGCCATCTTTCTGTTGTCAATAAATTTGAAGGTAGGCTCCTTTTTCAGGATGCTCATCATTGCGATCGTTTCGAGCTTTCTGCCTTCGGTTATGAAGTCGAGAATCGAGCGCGTAATGACCAGTGCGGTAAACACACTGCAAACGACACCGATACTTAGCGTTTGCGCGAAGCCCTGGATGGGTCCGGTACCGAATTGGAACAGGACCGCTGCTGCGATAAGTGTGGTCACGTTTGCGTCCAGAATGGTCCATGTGGCGTGCGCGTAACCGCTTTCTACCGAGGTTGCAAGGGAATGGCCGTTCTTCAACTCTTCGCGGATGCGCTCGAATATGAGCACGTTTGCGTCAACCGCCATACCAATAGTGAGTATCAGGCCCGCTATGCCCGGAAGCGTCAGGGTCGCGCTGGTGTAAGCCAGCAGGGCAACGATTAACAGGGCATTGAGCACCAGGGCGATGTTGGCAATGACCCCGCCTATGCGGTAATAGATAAGCATGAAGATTACAACCAGGGTAAGGCCCACTATCGAAGAGCGCGTGCCTTTGCGTATCGAGTCTTCACCAAGGCTCGCTCCAACTATTCCGGTGTATTCCTCTTTCGGCTTCACAGGCAATGAACCCGAGTTCAGGGCAATGGCCAGGTCCTGTGCTTCATAGGACGAGAAACCGCCTGTGATACGGCCGCCGCCGTGAATTGCTGTTTGAATGTTCGGAGCGGATTCAACTACACCGTCCAGAACAATCGCGAGTCGCCGGCCAATGTTGGCTTCCGTAATCTCGCCGAATTTGGAGCTTGCATCGCGCTCAAATTCAAATGTGATCTCGAAGTTGGCTGGATTGTCCAAGCTTTGGCGCGGCAGGGCGCTGTGCAGGCCTTCACCCCCCATCTGGGCATCTTCCTCCATTAGGTAGATACCCATGACCTGCTCTTCTTCATACTTTTCGGGTTTTGAACCGAAGGCTATTACATAACCTTCGGGTATGAGGCCGCCTTCTTCCGTTGCCTCTTTGACGAATCTGCTGATCATCTCGAAGTTGCTTACGGGAACTTCCAGACTGCCGCCATAGAGAGACTCTTTCAAACGTGGAAGGAAGTTGCCATTAAACCGATTGTCGATAGCGACAAATGCCTTCTTGGTGTCGTCCAAGCCAGCCACAAGATGGAATTTCAACACCGCGGGTTTCATGATAAGGTCTATCACTCGCTGCGTATCTTTGACGCCTGGCAACTGTATCTGAATCTGCTCTTTGCCGAGTGCCTGTATGATTGGTTCCTTTGTCTCAAGATCCGTGACTCGGCGCAGGATATTTTGCAGGACGGTGCGTTGCAGAATCGCCCTGATATCGTCTTCACTATATCCGTCGTCTTCGTATTGCTTTCGCTGGTCGTCAGTAAGGTCGTCAGGGCTTATGCTGACCACCATGTGTACGCCGCCCTGGAGATCAAGGCCCAGATTGATTACGCGCTCCCTGTCGAACTGCGCCCAACGGCGTATCGATTTGGCGTTGTCACGCCAGTAACTTGGTTTCTCGACTATGCTGTCCTCTTCCTGCCACGTCGCGAGGCGTTCCAGGCGGGCGGCATCCGACAGGCACATCCAGCCTATGGTCGGGAAGACCTGGATAATCCCGATGATTATCGCGGCCCAAATCAGTATTGTACGGAATTTGTGCTTTTTCATTTCTCGTTATGCTCCAAATTAAACAGATATTCTAAAGTCAGTGGTTTAACGTCGATTGATCAGTTGGAATCCGGCGGGTGAAAGGAGTGGCTTAACCCTTTTCCTGTACTTTGTCCTCGTCATCATCCCTAATGATGTTAGATACCGCACCACGAAGGAATTCAACTTTTATGCCCGGATCTTCCCCGATCCGCAGCACAATTGTTTTCTCTTTAATCCCGATGATCGTACCGAACATGCCGCCAGAGGTCATAACTCTGTCGCCCTTATGAATCGCCGCCAACATCTCGCGCCGTTCCTTTTCTTTTTTCTGATTCGGGCGAATCATAAAGAAATACATTATGGCGCCCATAACCGCTATGAGCGGGAGCATACTGCCAAACGGACTTTGCTGCCCTGTTTGGGCCGCCGCTTCGCCTGTTTCTTGTGCAAACGCTACTGCTAAAGAGAACACTTTTTGTAGACCTCCATAAGAACTTTCATACAGCGCACTTCCCCGCTCTACGAATCCTCGCTTTTCTTGAAAGCGCGCTTGAATTCGCGGAACTCTCCGGCACTGATCGCTTTTCTGACATTAGCCGTGAATTCTAGCATATAGAAAAGGTTGTGTAAAGTATTGAGCCGCAAGGCCAGAATTTCTCCGGCGCGATACAGGTGGCTCAGATACGCCCGGCTGTACTTTCGGCATACAGGACAAGCACAATTCGCGTCCAGAGGCCCGAAATCGGTCTTATGTTTGGCGTTCTTGATATTTATGCGGCCTTGCGAAGTGAAGAGCGTACCGTTGCGCGCGTTTCTGGTTGGCATCACGCAGTCGAACATGTCCACGCCGAGTTCAATCGCGTCCAAAATGTCCTCCGGCGGACCTACACCCATCAAATAGCGCGGTTTATCCTCTGGAAGCCTCGGCGCTGCCCACTGGACTGCCTCGAACATCTCCTCGCGCGTCTCGCCTACGCTGACTCCGCCGATTGCGTATCCTGGGAAGCTGATGTCAACCAGGCCATCCGCGCTCTCCACGCGCAGATCCTCATAAGTGCTGCCCTGAACAATGCCGAACAAAGTCTGCCTGTCGATTTCGCGTTCGATCCACCTGTCCTTGCAACGCTTCGCCCACTCCAAAGTCATTCGCATAGATTTTTCGGCCTGTTCACGCGTCGCTGGATAGTGCGTACACTCGTCGAAACACATCATAATGTCCGCGCCAATCGAAATCTGTATGTCCGTAGCGGATTCAGGCGTAAGAAAATGCCTCGAACCATCTATATGGCTCTGAAACTCGACCCCTTCCTTGGTTACCTTGTTCAAGGCCGCCAGACTGAATACCTGGAATCCACCAGAATCCGTCAACACCGGTTTGTCCCACTGCATGAACTTGTGGATGCCGCCAGCCTCTTCGAGCACGTCCGTGCCGGGACGCAAGTAAAGGTGATATGCGTTTCCAAGAATTATCTGCGCCCCAATGTCTTTCAAGTCATCCTGGCAAAGAGCCTTAACAGACGCCTGAGTGCCCACAGGCATGAAAATCGGGGTATCCACCACGCCATGGGCAGTCGTCAAACGTCCCGTCCGCGCGCCACACGAAGGGTCTCGTGCTTCAACTTCAAATCCAAACTCACTACTCACGATATTGCTTAACTCCTGCTGAATCTTCTCATTCCCCCTGCCTTTTGCGCTGCCGCCTTCGATATAGTCGCTCCGTGAAACCGCCCTCGTTCTCGAAGGCGGCCGCCTGCGCGGCCACCTGCCTATCCAGCAGGGCGACGGCTACGCCAATCAGGACGAGTGCTGCGTTGGCGGAGAGTTCGGCGTAGTCTGAGGGGGTGGGCTTCATGGACTCTATGGACGATATGGACCCTATGGACTGTCCATCTTGTCCATTCCGTCCATCCTGTCCATGAATCTCCCTCACCCAAAGCGCCACCTCATCAGCGGTATTGCAGCGCCGTGCCACTAGTTGAGTTCGACGCGGGTCTTCCCGCTCCCAGAGTCTTAGCCCTCGTTGCCGCAGGAAATCTTCATAGTCCAGCCGCAATTCCTCCAGACTCGCTCGCGCCACATTCGTCAGTTTCAACTCAAACTTCTTCGACGTACCCGAAGCCTGGCTCCCTTCAGCGATATTCTGCACGCCGCTACGCGCCGCCTGCACCATCTGGTCATGGGTCCGGCTGCGCCGGTCGATATACCGGTCGCAAAATCGCACTGTAACATCATAAGCCAACTGCGCCACCTGAAAACTCTTAAGTTTCCGATAACCCCCATGCTTCGGCAGCAGCCCCTCCTGTTCAGCCATCCAACGCCCCCTTCCCAAACCACACTTCAAATCTATTCAGTCCATACGTCCATCCAGTCCATATCGTCCATATCGTCCATAAGAAACACCATCATAATCCTAACACACAGAATAAGCGCAGAGCGAGCACGGCACGGCAAATCCAGTTGTGCTACACTTTCAGGCGGTGTCAACTTTGGTTTTCAGCGTGACTGCCAGGATGAGGACAAGATATGACGAATAAAACAAGGAAGCAAGAGCGAAGAGAGAGGCGTCTGCGATTATGGCCTGCCGTGGTGATAATCCTTGCCTATTTCGCAATCTACTTCGGAGTATCGCTTTTTGCGGCCACAATGTATTCCTACCTGGTGGGGGTTGTTTATGCTCCGCTTGGCGCCGCGCTCCTCCTTGTGATCTGGTGGCTGTCGGCGAGCCGTGCAAGGGCTATGGATCGAATTCTCGGCTTCTTGCTGTTTCTAGGGGCTCAATTATGGATATTGTTCATACATGGTTCACTTGGCTACATCGTCTTGGCCAAGGCCATGCCAATCATTACAGTTCTTGTTGTCGTGCTTCTTGTGATAACCACGCGGATGAAATGGACTTCACGGCGGTGGCTGCTGGTGGCGGCCATGCTGTGCTCGGCAGCAGTGTTCTCGCTCATGCGTCCGGAGGGAATTGGAGGAGATCTTTCACCTCAACTGTCGTGGCGATGGAGTCCAACGGAGGAAGACCTTCTAGCTAAGTTAAGCCTGCCAGAAGAAGCGGTCCCGGCGCTCTCCGCTGACGTGCCCACAGAGGCAGGCCCTCTCGACTGGCCGGGATTCCGGGGTGCCGAGCGTGACGGACGCGTGACGGGTATCGAGTTCTCGACTGACTGGAGCGATTCGCCTAAGGAGTTGTGGCGCAGACCCGTTGGCCTTGCCTGGTCGTCTTTCACGGTTATCGGAGACTATGTCTTCACGCAAGAGCAACGGGGTCAGGAGGAGGCTGTTGTCTGCTATCGCGCGGACACAGGCGATGAAGTATGGGTGAGCAGGACGGTCGCGCGCTTCGAGGGTGACATGGGAACAGGGCCGAGGGCCACGCCTACATTCGACCAGGGACGACTTTATACCTTCGGAGCGACCGGGATTGTCCAGTGCGTTGAGGCGTCAACCGGAGAGATCATCTGGAAGAGCGAAGTAATGGAGGACATAGGCGTTAAGTTGCCCGAATGGGGATTCGCGAGTTCGCCGTTGGTGACGGACAAACTCGTAATCGTGTTCGCGGGAGGCCGGGACGGGAAGAGCGTGGCGGCCTATGATCGCGAATCGGGCGCCCTGGCATGGTGCGCGGGCGACGGAAAGACGGGATACAGCTCAGGCCAACTGGTGAGTCTGGATGGAGTGGCCCAAGTCCTGATGAACAGCAATTCCGGTGTGCAGTCCTTTGTGCCAGATACCGGTGAAGTCCTGTGGCAACACGAATGGAAGGTCAAAGGCAATCCGCGTGTAGTACAGCCGCTCATGGCCGATGCCAACTCCGTGCTGCTCGGCACTGCCGCAGGAATGGGCACAAGATCACTGCGCATTCAAAAGGAAGAAGAGTCCTGGCAGGTAGAAGAGCAGTGGACAACCCGGGGCTTCAGGCCGTACTTCAACGATTTCGTACTCCACAATGGCTATTGTTACGGCTTCGACGGAAACAGGTTGACGTGCATAAACGCAGCCACAGGCGAGCGAAGATGGCGGGGCGGCAGTTCCGGAGGCCAGGTGCTGCTCGTTGCAGACATCGACGCACTGGTCGTGCTGACTGAGAAGGGCCGGGTTATGCTCGTTCAGGCGCAACCAGACAGCTACAAGAAGCTCGGGGAATTCGCTGCCGTGAAAGGCAAGACATGGAACCATCCTGTGATCGCATACGGAAAGCTGTTCGTGCGAAACGACAGGGAAGCCGTATGTTTTGAATTGCCAAACTGATAATCGTCAGATTGGAACAGCGCGTATGGCGGATATGTTAACTGTATCTCACGCATTCGAGTTTGCGAAACAAGGGGTGTCAAGTTCCCTGGCGAGGTTTAAAGATAGCCTCGAACTTGGCGGGCCCCGGACAGAGTCAATTGGCCGTCGTCTGTCTTGAGCACTCGAATCCCTCCCAAGATGTCTGTTCTTAGAACTTTGATGCCGTAATCTTCGTACCGCTTGAGCACTATTTCGTCCAAACCCCTGTGCCTGGTAAAGCCGCTGGCAGAAACCACGCCGAATTGGGGCTGTACGGCCTGTACGAATCCCGGTGAACTGGAAGTATCGGAGGCGTGATGTGGCACCTTCAGGATTTCAGCTTTGCAATCGAGCTTGGAGATTCTCTTTTCGGCGTCCTTTTCTACATCCCCGGCAAATAAGATCTTGATGTCTTGCCATGTTATTCGCAATACGAGCGAGCGCTCGTTAAAGTCATCTTCGGCACTTTCAAAATCTTTTGAGGGATGCAATACTTCAAATCGTGTCCCTCCCATATTGAAAACATCTCCGTATGACGAGCGGCGCACTGGTATCCCCTCTTTGCGGCACAAATCAATGAATTCAGGTTCATTCTTCTTTTCAGGAAAAGGTCCCAGGACAACTTCGCCTACGTCAAACTTCTCAACGATGTAAGACAAGCCGCCGATGTGGTCGCTGTGCGCGTGTGAGACGAAAATTCGATCAATGTATGTGACGCCATTAGACCACAGGAAAGGCGCAACCAAACGTTTTCCCCTATTTGAATAACCCGAGGCATCTCCTCCGTCAATCAGCACTGTCTGCCCTCGCGGGGTACGAATGAAGGCAGAATCGCCGTGGCCAACGTCCAAGAAGACAATTTCCGGTTTTGGGTTCCATGGCTTCCAGAACAGTATGGTCAAAATCATCATCATTGCCGCGGCCACACTTCGCCACCGAAGCCTGAGTTTAATGCTCCCTCCGAATGCCAACAAGGCCGTCGACAGCCAGTAAAGCACCATTGCAAGAAAGGTTGGGCTGACAATGGTTAGAAAACTACCCTTTATTTGTGCGGCTATGGAGGCTATTTTCTGTATCAGCCACACCTGGGGAACAAGCGCGTGACCAAACACGACCCCTAAATCCAGCCATATTGATGAGGCGATTGTGGTTATTAGACACGTGCAAAGAACCGCGCCAAGAAGCGGAACTATAAGCAGATTGGTAAGCGGCGAGATCAGTGGCAGCACGTGAAATGTGTCAACGGCCACCGGCAAAGGAACAATTTGCACGGCGATAGAAGTGGAAAGACCCTGCCTTAGGCCGCCAGGAAGGGCCTCTAACCTGCGATCAATCCTCTCTGCGAATATAAGAATCGAAGACAAACTCAGAAACGACAACTGGAAACCCTTATCAAAGAGCACTTCGGGATTGATCAGAACAAAGATCATGCCGGCAATACTCAACGAGGTTGGAACGTCTGGATCGCGGTCAAACAAGTCGCCTATAAGATAAATGACGACCATTAAGCCTGCGCGCATTATGGAAATGCGTGCACCGGCGCTAAGTGCGAAAATAATCACGAGTGCCATGGTTGCCCACGCGCGGGTGCGCCGGCTTGGCACGGAAAGCCTGAGTATGAACGTAGCGGCAATGAACACAATCCCTACGTGTACTCCCGATACGGCCAAGATGTGTGCCGTGCCTGTCTGCACGTAGGTCTGGTACTCCGAATCATCCAGGGTGTTTCTCTCACCCAGCCACACCGCCAGGATAAAGGGCAACGCACTATCTGGAACCGATTTGCTTAGCCGTCTGGCTTCAAATGCCCGAACGTGGCTCGCCCAGAATAGGGGTGAGATTCGAGAGCCGCGCGCAACTAATTCAACTGCGTCCGCTCCGCGAACATTAAGTGCAGTATGGATGCCCTTTCTGCGCAGGTAATCTTCAACGTCCTGCGTGCCTGGGTTGAGATGGCTCAGAGAATAATTCAGCTTACCACTTACACGCACACGCTCCGTCGAATGCAATTGCCTGTCAGGAACGTTCCAACGCACGACCACTCCCCCCGCAAGAGGCAAGCTTTCCCCGCCCACAGAGGCCTTGTCCACATCGATAAAGAATTGAGTGTATGCCGTTTCGGCCAATACGAGACCGGACCGCCGGATTTTTCCTTCTAATACGAACTCAGTGTCCGGGTTCTTCTTAACGTATCGACTGAGCGCGTCCCCTTGCCCTTCCAAGTGGCGGACATTCCACAGCAGACAACCCATGCCCAAGAAGCACAGAAAAATCGACAGTGCCTGCGTGTAGACCCAAGGCCTCTTGAACAAGGACAAGCAGCAACCGGCAACGCACACCAAAACTGGAATCAGCAGGCCTGGAAATATGCCCGCCGAACCAGCCAGCGTGCCGCACATGAAAGCCAATGCAACTATTACGAGAGGGCGTTTCAATTACGTCCCCTTCATCATGTTTCTCTAAGACTCAGTGATCAAAAATCAGAAATATACCTTCTATAAAAGAGTAGAACATATGCCTTCAAAGTTCAAGCTTCATTCTCCGGCGGCGCGCCAGAACAAACGCCACCAATGTCCTGCATTCCACTATTCTCCGCGCCCCCATGCTGCTGCACGAAATGCGACACAACAGTCACCTTCGACGATTTGACACACAGTGTCCCCCTGTCCGAAGTGGCGAATGCTAAAATCAGCCAGATTTTAATATGCCGCGTTATCGCCGTCAACAGAACAGGCGAAGGTGTGTCGTTAACCACCGTCCCGGCGGTGGTTTGAGAATTGAGAAGTCAGAGGTTAGAATTAAGAAGTAAAGGGCGAAGTGAGAAGGTTCTGCAGTATTGTTTGGCACTTCATTCTTCTTGCCTTACTTCAAGCTTCAAACTTTCATTGTCGTAAACAAAGCTGGTGAAGGCAAATCCAGCAGTGGAAGTGCATGCACAACGAAAGGATAACTATGGTGTGCAAAAAAGCAACGCCCAAGAAAAAAGGTGCCATCGAGGCGCTCAAGAAACCCAACGGCTACAGCAGCATCGAGTGCCTGAAGATCATGGAGGCGGAATAATGACGCAAGAAACACCGTCTGTTTTTCAACATGGCAGCGCTTGGGTACGTGCAGACTTTCACTTACACACGAAGAAAGACAGGGAATTCTCCTACTCTGGCGATGATGATTGGTATGTCTCATCATATATTGAAGGCTTGAAGAAAGCCGATATCCGCGTCGGCGTGATCACGAATCACAACAAGTTCGACTTTGAGGAATTCAAGATACTGCGAAATAATGCCCGGAAGGATGAGGTTCTCTTGCTACCGGGCGTGGAACTCTCGGTTAAGGACGGCTCTCATGGCCTGCATGTGTTGGCCATATTCCAGGACGGATGGATTTCCAATAAAGAGAACAAGAACTACATACAAGGCTTCCTTCAGGTTACCTTTGCCGGCCAGAGCAATTTCGAAAACGAGAATGGCCGATCAAACCACGATCTGATCGAAACAATCCGGGAACTCGACAAGTTCGAGCGGGACTACTTCCTTGTGTACGCCCACGTCGAAGCGGAAAATGGCCTGTGGGGCGGTTTGTCGGGCGGGCGCATTCAGGAACTCGGCAAAAACGATCTCTTCCGCAAGCGAAGCCTGGGTTTCCAGAAGGTGGAGACCAGGGTTACACGCGACAAAGTGACTGACTGGCTTGGCGGCTGGTGCCCCGCCGAAGTTGAGGGATCGGACTGTAAGGCGGTTGACCAGATCGGGCAAGGCAAGTCGTGTTTTTTGAGAATCGGCGCTTTCACCTTTGAGGCTGTTAAGTACGCTTTGATTGACTTTTCCAGCCGCGTAGCCCAGGAGGCCAAGAAACACGAGCGTTCCCACATTCACAGCGTGGCCTTCGATGGTGGTGTGTTGGACGGAAAAACGATTTGCCTGTCGCCTGAACTGAACGCTCTGATTGGGATTCGAGGCAGCGGAAAATCCTCGATTCTTGAGGCCGTCCGCTATGCCCTGGATATTCCTTTTGGAGAAAAGACCCTAGACCGCGAGTACAAGGTAAGCCTCGTTGCCCACACGCTCGGGAGCGGGGGCAAAGTGACGCTCCAAGCTGTCGATCAGCGAGGCCAGCGCTATGAAATTCGACGAATATACAAAGAGCAGCCGGATGTTTATATCGAAGGCATGCTTCAACCCGGCATTTCGATCCGTGATACGGTCATACACAAGCCCATCTATTTTGGCCAAAAGGACCTTTCAAGCTCGGGGGAGGGATTCGAGAAGGATTTGGTGGAGAAACTGGTTGGGCAAAAACTGAGCGACATCCGTGAGAACATCGACGCTCAGCGGCAGCTTCTAACTGATGCGGTGAATCGTCTGAAGCAATTGTCCATGACGGAAGAAAAGAAGAAGGAATATCAGGGAAAGCAGCAGGATGCGGAACACAGACTGAAGTTTTACAAAGACCATGGCGTAGAGGAGAAACTTCAGAAGCAGGTGGACTTCGACGCAGATGTCCGAAAATGCTCACAGGTTGTCTCGTATGCAAATCGGTACCAATCCGCTTTGGAGGAATTCGTCAACGAACACGAAGACGATCTCAAGAATCAGTCGGTCTATACATCACGACAGAACGAGGCCTTCTTCAAAGAGTTTTTTGCGGTCTACGAGAAGTTGATCGACTCCTTCCAAAAGATCAAGGGCTTTGTGGCTGGGGGAAATGCAGTACTGACGGAACTGCAAGGTAAAGCGAAGCAATTTGAGGCTAAACGGGAAGGGCTCAAGGAAGAGTTCGCAAAGATTGAGCGGCAACTGGCGGAGGAATTGGAAGGTACAGGGGCAGGAACCATCCAACCGGCGGAATTCCGTGAACTCCGAAAAACTGTCGAGCAAGCGACACAAATGCTTGAGGCGCTGGAAAAGCAAGAATCGCAAAGGAAAGAATATGAAAACGATTTGCTTAGGCAATTAGGCAATTTGAACGAGCTGTGGCATGAAGAGTACAAGGCAATCGAAGCCGAACTGGAGAAAGTGAATCGGAATCATCCTGCTCTGCAAATCAAGGCCGAGTATAAGGGCGACAAGGATGCCTTCCTTTCTTTCATGAAGGACACTTTCAGGGGCAGCGGCAAGCGGGAAAAAACTTTGCGAGATATTGTTGACAGCCATGCCGACTTCGGGGCAATGTATAAGAGTTTTGATAGCGACAAAGCCAAGTTTCCCAGCCCCGGCGAGCAATACTTCGATGATAATCTGGCAGCCTTGTTGACCTGGCAAGTCCCCAACCGCTTCACCATCGAGTATCGCGGCAAGGAACTGAAACATCACTCACTCGGACAGCGGGCATCCGCACTGATTCTGTTCGTGCTGAGTCAAAAAGAGAACGATGTCATCCTCATCGACCAACCTGAAGACGACCTAGACAATCAGACCATTTACGAAGACGTAATCAAACTGATCCGGGAGATTAAACCGAACACGCAGTTCATCTTCGCCACGCATAATGCGAATTTCCCAGTGCTGGGTGATGCGGAACAGGTTGTTTCTTGCGCCTATTCGGATAATACCATCAGCACGACCATCGGCAGCATTGATTGTCCGGAGCTGCAACAGAAGATCGTGAACATCATGGAAGGCGGTGAAGAAGCCTTCAACCAGAGAAAGAGGATATACGAGACATGGAAACCGCGGAACTCTTAGAAATCGTTGCCCGTGACGAGGACAGTAAACATCAGTTTAAGGCAAATATTACGAATGCGCAATCCTTGTCTGAAGAAATAGTGGCCTTCAGTAATTCAGGCGGAGGAATGGTATTCATTGGTGTGAGTGACGATGGTACCTTTTCGGGATTGACGCGAGAGGATATGGGGCGACTGAATCAGCTTGTCGCCAATACAAGTTCAAATAATGTTCGTCCTCCCGTCAACGTACAAACGGAAAACGTTCCAGTACATGATGGACTGGTCATGGTTGTGACTGTGCCAGACGGCATATCCAAGCCCTACATGGACAACAACGGGGCGTTTTGGGTCAAGTGTGGATCGGATAAACGAAAGGTGACATCCCGTGAGGAGATCCAAAGACTATTTCAAAGCGCGGGCCTGATCCACGGTGACGGGATACCAGCCAACGGTCTGACCATTGCCGACTTGGACACGGCCTACTTCAAGGCCTTCTTTGAGGAGGAGCAGAGCGAATCCGTGGATGAACAGGACGTGCCGCTGACGAAGTTACTGGAAAATATGAACCTGATGGAAGACGGGGTTCTGAATGTCAGTGGGGCCTTGCTGTTCGCAGAGAACCCTAGTTTTCGTCTGCCGGTATTCATCGTCAAGGCGGTCACTTATCCAGGCACGGAAATTGATGAAGAGAGTTACGTTGACAGTCAAGACATCTCTGGGAAGATTGCTGACGTTTTCCAGAAGAGCATGAGTTTTGTTCTTGGTAACATCAGACATAGGCAAAAAGACCAAGGAATCAATGCCGCAGGCGCTCCTGAAATTCCAAAGCTCGTATTCGAAGAGCTGATTGCGAATGCGCTAATTCACCGGGATTACTTCGTGTCGGCTCCCGTCCGGATCTTTATTTTCTATGACCGAGTAGAAATCGTCAGCCCGGGTTGCCTGCCGAATAACTTGACCATCGAGAACATCAAGAGTGGAAACTCGAACATCCGCAACCCGATCCTTGCGTCATACGCAACGAAGATCCTGCCATACCGAGGTCTGGGCACTGGCATTATAAGAGCATTGAAAGCCTACCCGGATATCGAATTCGAGAATGCCATGGATGGCAACTTTTTCAAAGTCACGGTTCGCCGTCTGATTATTGAAAACCTGGATTCAGATTTCAAGCCCAACAGTGCATAGCCTAGGTTCTACACTTTCCCAAACTATTTCTACTCCTACAAAAGACGCGGACTGTCCTAGGGTGTTGCACTTTAACCTTGAATCCAGGCTGCGCGGGGTGTTCATGTTTTCCTGAGCAACTCGACGAGCCGCCTTTGCTCACCTATATCGCCGCGCAGGCCCTTTCCTTCAGATATGCCCGATACATCCGCTTCATTCAATTTCAACAGCACTATTACTGAGGAGAAAATGTCCTGATTGGGATATCCGTGGTCGCGCAGAAAATGGATCAGCTTCAAGGTTTTGAAGGCATCAAACCAACAATGGAATTGGTGAAGAAAGCGCGTGGAATCCGGATTGTTCTTTTTTATGCGCGTCCAGACATGAGCAAAATCGTTCTTGACCAAGAAAGTTTTCAATTCATCACAAATCGTCTGGGCTTGCGACAAAACCGACTCTGCATCACTTTCGAGATTGCGCTCAACCAACTCGTTCCACCGCTTAATTACCGAGTAGACCTCGGGATGGTACACCTGAAAAATGTCCTTGCCGCCTTTACTGAAACGCTTCACGCGCTCGGCTGTTCCAAACGGGGTGCGTGGCTCGTCACGCGGCGACGGATGAACCGTGGTCAAAGTTATACGTCCCACACCGCAGGTTTTGCGCAACTTTTGAAGAAAATAGAAGTCCTCACCGGCCTGACGCCTGTTCATCCCCGAAACTGTCGCATAAGCCCCGCAAGTACACACCATCGTCGAGCCAATAGTTGGGAATGCGTAAGCCGAACCGGCAAAACGAAGGCCCAATTCATGATAACGCAGAAACATTTCATAGCAACATATGCCGGGATTGGACAGGGGATGAGCATAATCGACAACTGCCGCTCCGACGTTGTTGCGCATGAAGAAATCGGGACACGCCTCCAGGTAATTGGGTTCCACCAATGTGTCCGCGTCCAGACAGAACAAAAGAGCGGGAGCTTCATTACACGAGCTGAGAATTTTCAGGGCATGGTCGAGGCCGATCTTTCTTGCAAGTCCGACGCCGTCACGATCAGGAAGCTCATTGCCACTCGAAGATGCATCCACATACCCCAGCCTCAATCCCCTCAAATCAGCAAGCTCGTCAATCTTGACAAGTTTCTCCAATGTCTGCTGATTGTCCTCAATTTGCTCATATGTGGCCGCCGGAAACTTTCTGTTGTTCACTACGCAAATGATAAGGGTGCGCAGCAACGCGCCGGGCGAATTCTCGGCCAAAGACGACAGGGTTTTGAACAAATACTCCGACTCGACCAACACAGGTATAACAACTACCTGATCAACGCCTTCCGTACTCCCCGCCCGCAAAGGCCAGCGTCCAAGATCGGCGTGTTTATCGAGGTATTTCTCTATATGTTCTTTGGCCATTCCACATGTTTTCTCAAATAGACACTGAATTGTTGCCCGAGGTCTTTTTCCCCCATTGACCAATAATTGCGTCCACTTGGATTTAAGGTTAGAATCTGCAAGACTATTGGCGGTTAAGATGAGATGAGTATAACCAAACAATGCGAATAATTACACTGAGCAAAAAAGGGCTAGGGCTCCGTCAGGAGACCGGCAAGCAAGCGAGTCTTCGAGCGGAGACGTGTCTGTCCCTTTCCTCGCGGAACAAACTATGCGAATAATCCATACCGCAGACATACACTTGGACGCATGTTTTGCGTCTTCGAGATTCCCTTCGAGCTTTGGCAACAAACGCCGCCAGAGTCTCCGGGACGTATTACGCTCAATTGTGAAACGCGCGGGAGAATGGCCTGCCGACGCTTTGCTCATTGCCGGGGACCTGTTCGAACATGAACGAGTAAGCAGGGACACCGTGTCCTTCATACGTCGCGAGTTCGAGTCAATACCCAATGTCAAAGTATTCATCGCACCGGGAAATCACGATCCCTATGTGACCCACTCTCCCTATGCTCGGGATGATTGGCCGGACAATGTAGTTATCTTCCAGGAACCGAACTGGACGTCACATGATGTCGATGATAAGGAACTGACCGTACACGGCTTTGCATTCGATGGACTGGACATTTCGGACAACCCCTTTGGAAAACTCGAAGTTCCCATTGACGGCAGGATTCACGTAGGAGTAGGCCACGGCTCCGAGCGCGGCCATCAGCCGCCAAGCAAGGACGCCTATGCCCCTTTCGACGCTCAAGACGCCGCTACGGAAGGACTGGCGTATCTCGCACTGGGACACTTCCATTCTACGACCCAAATCGAGGGAGACTTCCCGACCCAAATCTATTATTCAGGGGCGCCGGAGGGACAAAGCTTCAACGAAACAGGACGGCATCATTATCTCGAAGTCGAGATATCGAACGGAGAGACAAAAGTTAGCCCTGTTCCTGCATCTGACATCGTGTATTGCGCGCATGAGGTCTCATGCACAGGCTTCAGCACCGGCCAACAGATAGTGGACTCGATACGAGGATTACCGCGTGAGGCTGATACAAGGCAAATCGCGCGAATTCGTCTCGCGGGAGTGTGTCCGCCGACGGTAGTGGCAGACCTCGATGCAATTCGGGATGCAGTAGCGGGCGATTTCGAGTACGTTGACTTGGTAGACGATACCGAAGCTTTCGAAGACTACGAGGAATTGGGACAACAAACAACCACGCTGGGCCTGTTTATCGGACGCATGAATGAAGAGTTGAACAACGTCGCGGATGAAGGCCAAAAGCGCATGTTGCACAGGGCAAGAGAAGTGGGCTTGGCCGCCTACCGAAACTATGAACTGAACGTCCACGGACTCAAGAGGGACTAGGGCTTGAGGATTCGCAAACTAGATATCGAGGGCTACGGACGCTTTGTCGGACAGTCTTTAGAGTTGGACGACGGACTGCATTTGATAGCGGGCCCCAACGAAAAGGGCAAGAGCACCATACGCAGTTTTATCGCCGACATGCTGTATGGACAAAAGCGTGCAGGAACTAAACGCTATTACGAGCCTACACACGACCTCAGAAAACCATGGGATGATGTGGACATTTACGGCGGACGGCTCGTATACATCCTGGACGACAATACGGAAATTGAAGTGTGCCGGAACTTCGACAAGAAAAACGAAACGGTTCAGGTCTTCGACCGCACAAACGCGCATGAAATCACAAACGATTTCGACACCCTGCCAAACCGTGAACCGATGTTTGCGGAGGCGCATATCGGCCTGTCCAAGGCCGTGTTTGTCAACACAGCCACCATAAACCACGTAACACTCGAAGACCTGGGCAGCGAGGACGCACTGGCGCAAATCCGTGAAAAAATACTGTCGCTGGCCGACTCAGGCGAGGAGGAAACATCCGCAGACGCCGTGTTGAAAAGAATCGCCGACAGGATTGCCTCAATAGGCCAGTCCAATGCGCGAAGCAAGCCGCTTCCATTGGCGCGTGCGCGATATGCAGAACTTTGCGACGAACACAATCAGGCATGCAAACTTGAGCATACTCTCGGCCAACTTGAAGAAGAACGCAAATCGGCCGCGGACAAAACCAATCACGAAAGGGCCGAAAAAGAACGTATCGAGGACGACCTCAGAAAATTGGAGATTCTTGACCGCGCCGAAAGATTGCGCGAGGCATCTCTGCTCAAACGCAGAATAGATGAATCCACACAAAGATGTTTTGCTTTGTCCAAGGCAAAAGATTTTCCTTTGAACTCGGTTCCCGAAGTGCTCGAGGCCGAGAAAAACGTCGAATCGGCCAAAGCTCAACTCGAACGCACAATAGACGAGCAGACGGAGTTGGAAGACCAATGGGAACAGGAGACCGAACAGCTCGGTGAGGACGCGCCCAGCGAAATACAGGAGATTTCCGAGGAGACTGAAAATCGGCTCGGCGAACTCGACGCGGACATTAAGGAGCTTCACGGGGAAGTCGACCAACTCGAGAGTACCGCGGCCGCTGCACGTGAGCGTTTAGGCCTTGCACAGAATGAACTTGAAGAAATGCCGGATTTCAGCAGCTTCTCCGCCAATCCAGTCGAACACCTCAACGAACTGGGCAATTCCTTCGAAGTGGCCCGCCGAAGCTGTGTCGAAGAAAGTGAGAAGTTGAAGTCACTGCAAGGCCAACTGGAAAGGCAGAAAGAACAATTGGCCGGACCCGAAAAGATATTCTCCTATTTTGACGATTTTTCCGCGGAAGCCGTGGAGATCGAGGTTCAGTCGCGGATGATGTCGAGTAAGATCGCGGATCTGAATACCGAGGCCGAGAATCTGGACACCGACGAAGCCGAACTGCGGGATATGGTGCGCCTCATGCGTACCGGGATAATTATTACTTCCGTGGCCGTACCCGCTTTGCTCGGTTTTGCCATTTATTTCAATAACCCCGGTCCATTCATACCAGCTGCGGGAGCCGCCGTTGCGCTTGTTTGCTGTACAGCAATTCTTTTTCACACGAACACTTCAGTCAAGCGCGTCCAAACCGACCGCGAGGAGATAGCGAAGCAAGTAGAAGAAGTGCGCACGAAGACTATCGAGCACAATGAAAACATACAGAAAGTCCTGAATGAAGCTGAATGCGAGACCATTCGTGAACTTGAAGCAAAGTACGACCACTATCGCGAGTTGCGCACACAGTATGGGGCCCTGAGCCAAGCCTGTGAGACCCAGGAAATTGTAGCGAAACGCGAAGAAGCAAACGTGGAAACCTTGTTTAACCGCGCGAGCGAACAGCTCGAACTAATCGGGCATAAGGCCGAAAAAACTCAAGACGTTGAACGCGCAATCGCAAATGCCGTTGGGACCAATCAGCAGTATCGCGACGCGAAACGAAGAATAATCGAAAACCGAAAGACTGAAGAACAGTGCGCCGCGGAATTGGCTGATGTGAAAGTTGATTTAGAGGAGAAGCTCGAAAAGGAACGTTCCCTGGCACTGGAAGTAAGAAAAATCATGCGCGAAAACGGTTTCTTCAACGAAAGAATGCATTCGAGCGCATACAGCGCGTTGCGCTCTTACCGGATAAGGTTGTCGCAGAACAGGCAGAAATTCGGAAGATTGGAGATCCTGCGCGAGAGGTTGAGCGAGCTTCAGGAAAGACTGAAAGCGGAAACCGTACAACTCGAAGAGGCTGAGGACAAACTGGGACAATTTGTTAGTGGCGTCGGCGCTGAAACCATGGAAGAATGGCGTGCGCTGGAGAAACAGGCCAGAGAATATAAGGAAATGTGGACACAGCGTGGCGCGGTTCAGGAACAGTTCGATTCTTTGCTGCGTGACGAAACCTTTGATGCCCTGCAAAAGCGCGTCGATGAGGACGAGCCGGTCGATCTGAGGCCGGAAGGAACGGTCGAGTCTCTAAGACGCAAACTTGAGGCGCTGTCTGAGGATGTGGAAAGCGCACAACAACTGGCGCACGACGTGCAACTGGAGATTGTTGAACAGAGCGCCGGTTCGCGTTCGTCAAACGAGATCGAGGAAGAGCGAGGGGAATTACAGGCCAGGATCGAGGACTTGGAACTCGAGCGCGACGCAGCGGCATACGCGGCAACGGCAATCGAGGAAATTGCCCAGGACAAGCATGCCCGGGTCGCACCGCGTCTGGCAAAGATCGCTGGCGGCTATCTGGCGGAAATCACTGGCGGCGTATATGACGAATTGCTGATAAGCCGCGACATGACAATCAGCATACGAATACCTCAGACAAAGCGAATGAATGAGAACCCCGAGAACCTGCTAAGCAAAGGGACCGTAGACCAAATCTATCTGGCGTTGCGGCTGGCCATGATCGAATGCATGAGCGAAAACGGCGAGAGAGTGCCGATGCTGTTAGACGACCCCTTCGCAAACTATGACGATGGACGGCTTGCAAACGCATTGCGATTACTGTCGCGCATTTCGGAACAAAACCAAGTTATTCTCATGACCTGCCGCGAAGACGTTCTGCACGCCGCAAAGGAAGTTGGCGCATCCATTTTGGAACTTAAATCCCTCGATGAGGATACAAGTTCTTAGTAGTAAGTTTCTGTTGCAGAAAGGCTGTTTTGTCCCGGAGGGACATTTGGTAATAGCCCAGCAATTTATTGCTGGGATCACGAAATAGAAAATGGAAGTCCCGGAGGGACGGCTGAAAAGGGAAGCAGTTATTGGTCCAATGGTCGTTTCAGCCGTCCCTCCGGGACTAAAAAAATGATGTGTTCTTTTCCCACCGTTAAAACGGTGGGCTATTCTCGGTCATCCCTCCGGGACTTCCCCAACAGGAATTAGTTAGCGGGCGACCTCAACAAGAAAACTTCACATCCAGAAAGAAAAGGGCTCTTCATGCAACGGAAACTACGAGTGGGCGTCATCTTTGGAGGCAAATCCGCCGAGCACGAAATATCTCTCCTGTCAGCAAAAAGCGTTATTGTCGCCCTCGATCCCGGCAACTACGAAATTGTCTCAATCGGAATAGACCACAAAGGCCAATGGCGAGTCATGGACGATCCGCTTATCCTGCTCAATGAAGAGGACCCGCGATCCATAAACTTGGAAACGAAAGGCAGGCTGATTGCCGTTGTCCCTGGCGCGTCGGATAAGCAGATGGTAGTCGTATCTTCCGGCGAACAGTTGGACCATATCGACGTGTTCTTTCCCGTGTTGCACGGCCCAATGGGCGAGGACGGCGCAGCACAAGGCCTACTGAAAACCGTTGACGCTCCATTCGTGGGCGCGGGCGTTCTTGGCAGTGCGGTCGGAATGGACAAGGCCATCATGAAAAGCCTTCTGCGCGACGCGGCAATTCCCACACCTAAGTTCGTCGTTTTGCAGAACGGCGCCGATAAGGCCGAACTGAAGAGTGCTGCCGAAACTCTAGGCTACCCCTGTTTCGTCAAACCCGCAAACCTCGGCTCGTCCGTTGGCATAAACAAAGCCCAAAACGAACAGGAACTGGAAAGCGCGGTCAAGGAAGCCCTAACCTACGACCGAAAAGTCATAATCGAGGAGTTTATCCAAGGCCGCGAAATCGAATGTTCAGTCCTGGGCGATGAAGATGCCGCGGCGTCACTGCCAGGCGAAATCCTGACGCATCACGACTTCTATTCCTACGAGGCGAAATATCTCGACGAGGACGGCGCTGGCCTTGCCATACCCGCCGACCTTCCCCAGGAAATCATGCACGAAATTCAGAAACTGGCCGTCGAAACATTCAAGGTTCTCAACTGCCACGGCATGGCGCGCGTAGACTTTTTCCTTCGCGGCGGCTCCGAAATTCTCGTCAACGAAATAAACACCATTCCCGGCTTCACAAAAATCAGCATGTTCCCCAAACTATGGGAAATAAGCGGACTACCCCTGCCCAAACTCGTAGAAAACCTAATCGAACTCGCAATAGACCGCTTCAAAAAAGAAAAATCGCTCAAATCGACTTTCGATTGACTTCAACCCAAGAACCCGGCTGCGGAATTGCAAATTGTTGACCAACACGCAAAGCTGAGCAAAAAAGGGACTGACGCAAGCGAAGCGAGTCCCCGAGCGAAGACGTGTCTGTCCCTTTTCTTGCGGCCTTTGTCCAAAAGCGCCATGGGTTTAACGGATACTTACATTTTGACTAACATGTGCCGCCGGCGGCCTCCCCCCGGCCATCGCTAAAAATCGTCGCAATAGCGGTAAGCGTCTATTACGGCCTGCTCGCCTTCTACACCTGGCTTCGAGTTGCCGTGTTCCATCCCGAGTACACCGTCCCAACCCTTCGCGTGGATGTGTTTGAATATGTTCCGGTAATTAATCTCGCCAGTTGTGGGTTCTTTACGGCCCGGATTGTCGCCCATCTGGAAATATGCAATTTCGCTCCAGGCCTTGTCTATGTTGGGTATGATGTTTCCCTCGGTGATCTGCTGGTGGTACATGTCGAACAAAATCTTACACGATGGGCTGTCCACGGCCTTGCATATCTGGTATGCCTGGGGGATCTTTGAGAGGAACAGGCCGGGGTGGTTGCTCCACCAGTTGAGCGGTTCGAGCACCATCACCAACCCGGAGGGCTCGCAAATCTCCGCGCAGCGCTTCAGATTTTCGATTACGTTGGCGGTCTGATAGTCCATCTCAAGCCTCAGGTCGACATGGCCTGGCACGACCGTACACCATTTCGCGTTGACTCGTTTGGCAACTTCCACGGAGTTTCGCATGTCCTTCATGAACATTTCGCGGAACTCGGCGGCAGCGGCGGCGTTTTTGCCCGTTTTGCTTAAGCTGGCTGCAAATGTTGGGTTCTTGAAATCTCCCGTGGCAACAAACACACCCATAGTCATGCCGAGGCGCGACATCTCTTTAGCCACGCGCTCCTGGTCAATCACAGAACGGTTGTCCATCCCGTTATCTTCGAGCGCCGTGAAACCCTGGTCGTACATAAACTTAACCTGATCGACCAGGTCCCTGCCCGCGCTGTTCTTGAACATATTAAAATGCGGTGCGTACTTCATTTTGAACGCTTTATGACTGCGTTGCGGAGCTGCCTGCACCGTTTCGAATTTGCCCAACATTGCCACAGCGCCCGCGGCCATTCCCGACATCAAAAAATCCCTGCGTTTCATGAGTATTCTCCTTACTTTGAACTTTTTTGGTGTAATTGCCGTCTACACTATATGCGCCGGGCAACACGTAACGCAACTGCAAATGGAGATCTGGCGTGTGTCGCTCGGCGTATTATTTGAGCCCACTGCGTGTTTTATGGTATCAGGGCAAAAGATGGTATATACTTGAGAAAATGGCCTTGGGTTATTTCCGGTGCAATTGTGATGAGGGGGATGCCGTGCTTTTTTTGTGATCTACGACAGGCTGGGGACTTCGAGCGTTGCCAGCGAAACTGCATAAACGAGGGAGAACACTTCGATGAATACAAAAAACTTTTCAATCCTGACAATCGCTTTGGTTGCTGCATTTGCATTGTGCGGTTGCGGACCCACGGAAAACAAACTGGCTCTCAAAATCGAGGCAGGCGATCAATACAAATTGAACTTCGTCACAATTGCGGATGTGGACTCGATGGGGTCGAAATCGATTGAGCAAGACATAGACTTTTTGGTTGACGTGGTGAGCAAGGAAGAAAACGGCGATTTCTCCCTAAAACTTACCTATGACTATGTCAAGACGAGCATGGAGGGTGGCGGGGCTGGTCCTGAAACTGACTTGCTGAGGGCTCAGGCGAGTGTGTTGAAAGGCAAAATCGTCACACTCAAACTCTCTCCCTCGGGCCGGGTCCAGGATCTCGATGGCCACCTGGAGATTCAGGACGCCATTGTTGATGCCCAGAGCGAAGCTATGAAAGAGATGATGAAGGGGATGCCCGCTGGAAACCCAATGGCGGGCTTTTTGGGAGAAGGTTTCTTTCGTGAACAGGCCAGCAGGGAATATGGCCTGGAAGCCTACGACTATCTAATGAGCCAAATTGTCATGCCTCGACCCACCGAACCAATGAAGGCGGGTGGCTCCTGGCAATGCAAGATGGCGACCCCAGGCGCTATTCCCTGTATTAGCGATACAACGTATACGATCAAATCGCTTGAGGGTGATAAAGCCGTGATCGAAGTTGCATCCACAATATCCGTAGATCCTCAGAAATCTGAAATGGATATGGGCGGTATGAAAATGAAATACGACATATCCGGCACTTCAAAGGGCACAATCACACTTGATAATGCCTCCGGGTTTGTGACATCTGCCTCATTTCAAGCAACGCTGACAGGAGAGATGACAATAAGCGGCGCTATGATGCCGCAGAGTATGACTATGCCCATGAACGTCCAAGTAACCACAACGGTTAGCCCAGCTTAGAAATGGCGGGACATTAGTCAACGGGTGACGGCAGGCCGTTTGCCCCTTGGTGCGGCCAGTTTTACCGTGAGCAGTTCGATTGCGAGCGTGTTGTCCACTCCTGTGGAGCGCAGCATAAGCTCCGTGCTGAGACACAGCGCAAAGGCGTCGCGAATTTTCTTGAGGCCGAGTTTATTTGCCAGTGGCCTCACTTTGCCTGCGACAAATGGGCTGATTGCGGGCCTTTTGTTGTCTTCTTCGGCCTTAGCCACGGCGTATGCGCTTTTTAGCAGCCAGTTTATTGTCCCCATGATTTCAGGTTCGGATTTGCCTAGTTCCAGAATGTTACGCAGTACTCTGAGCGCTTCACCCGTGTTCGATGTGGCGATTGCGTCTGTCAGGGCCCAGATCTCGTCTTCGGCAACATCCGAACAGGCCGCGCGCACGTCTTCCTCTGTAATGGCTCCGGGATTGCCCAAGTATCCGCACACGAGCGAGATTGCGTTTGCTACATCCGATAGATTCGTACCTGATCGTTCGACCAATGCCTGCGCGGCACCGCCCGCTATTGAGAACTCGCGTTCGGACACTTCTGATTTTGCCCATGCGATGGCCTCGCGTTGATTCATGGTGGGACATTCGATAACTTCGCCGGCTTTTTGACATGCTTTGTAGAACTTGGCGCGTTTGTCCAACTTGGCCGTAATCAGCAGCAAAACAGTGCTCTCACACGGCGATTCCAGATATTTGATCATGGATTTGCCGTGGATCTGCGTGTAATATTTTTCCGAATTGCGCACAAGAAGTACACGCCGCTCCGCTAGAAACGGCAGGGTCTGGGCTTCCATGACTATCTGGTCCGCGGACGTTTCGTCGGCGTAAAACGCGCAATAGCAAAGGTCTTTTGTTGATGGTTCGACATATGCCGCTATGAATTTTTCAACTGCACGCTCTGCCAGGAAAGGTTCGTATGACGCCTCACGGGCTTTCGGGGCCTTGAATGGGCAAAACAGGTACACGGGTGCGGGAGAAGAATTCCCCAGTTCTCGGATGAAATCTTGTACGTTCAAGCGATCACCACGGTTCTATTGTCCGGAAGAACACATTGGATGCCAACTGCTCCAGAACCTCCGAGGCGGCCCGGTTTTCCTCCTCGCTGGCAAAGGCCGTGACAGTGGGCAAGAATATTTCGGCATTACCGCGCAATCTGTCAGAGGACTGCCCGGACGCTCGAGTGTAAAACGTCGATTCGCCGGGAAGACTCTCTTCTTCCCACAGAACTTGGCCTGACTTAAGGTCGACCAGACGCACGTCACATTCTATGACACATCTTAGTTGAGTGGTTTCGTCGTCGCGGTCAAAAATGAGCCCTTTTAGACGGTAATCGGTAATAGTCCCTTCAAGCAGAAGGTCGGCGTCTCGCTGGTCTACCAAGCGCAGCCTTCCGTCCATGAGAAACTTACGGCGCACGGCATTTGTCAACGGGGCCTGAAGATCGTATTCCCTGCTCTGGTTGCGAAAGGCGGTTACAAATATTGTCCGGTATTGCGGGTCGAGACTGCTTTGTGTGGAATAGCCGCAACCGGAAAGCGCAAGCACGGCCACAACAAGGGCAACGGCCGCAACCAATGTCCATCTGCTGATTCGTTCGCGCCTGATTCCCTTTGCTGAGTCTCCAGCCATAATCTAGATTCCGCCGCTCTTGGTCGGGTTCTTGTCCAACCACTTCTGCGCCTTGTCCGCAACCGACGTATCAGAAAATTCTTCTATAATTACTTCACAGTATGTACGTGCCGAATCGAACCTGCGCCGTTTCTCATAGAACTTGGCAGTCTCGAAGCGCTGCTCGGCAATTGATTCGCGCATTTCAGCACGTGTTTTGTCCAAGTGTTCCACACGTGAATCGTCAGGATAACGTGCCTTGAAGTCGTCTATTGCGCTTATGGCCAAATAACTCGGCACTTGGTCGTACGCAGGAGGAAGAGAAAAAGTGTAATAACTTTCCGCCAAACCGTAAACGGCCTCATCAACCCACCCAGAATTTGAATAGTCCTCAATCGTGCGCCTGAATTCGTATGCCGACTCCGTATACTCGCCAAGCTCAAAGTGGCAGCGGCCTATCTTGTATTGAGACTCTGCGGCCGAATCCGAAAAGGGCTGGTTGTCAACAACCATCGCGTATACCTCAATTGCGCGTTTGAGCTGTTTACGTTCGCCGATGAAGCGCCAGCGGCTTTTGATGCGCTTCTTGCCCAATTCGTACATTTGGTCGCCAATTTCTCGCTGCTTCGCAAGAACATCGTCAAAAAGCTCTGTTGATGGATACGACGAAATGACCTGCTGGAACTCTTTAGCGGCATCGAGGTGATTGCCTTGAACCATCCGTATTTCGCCGCGCAGATACTGGTTGTTATCGGCTTGATCCGTGTCGCCGAAATAGTCCTCGAACTTGCCGGTTTCGCGGATGGCCTTTTTCAGGTCGCCATCAAGCATAAGTCTGCGGGCATATTCGACCTGAAGCTCGGCGGTCTCCTTGGGCAATCTGTCCAGATTGATCCATCGTTTTGTTTGCGGGGTCCATACCCAGTCCGCATAACATGGCAGCGACAAAACAACAAACAAAAGCGTCAAAGCCAAGGCTACATATTTTCGCATCGCCCAATCTCCCCGATTACCAGCAAAAAGACACACTAATCAGGCGCAATTCGGAAAACGCCCATACGACTAATGCTGTTATGACAGTGATATTATCAACACGGCGTATCAAAACGCAAGAAGCGGCCGCCAAAATCGTGACACGAGGGCTGGCGCTGATTTATACTTGAAGGGAAGGCTTATTCTTTTACACCTCATGGCCAATGTTACCGATGCTTGGGAAGCAATGCTTTGCATATTGGACGATTGAGTACAACGCCGGCAAACTTTGATGTGTTTATCGAGGAATGCGCGAAGGGAATGGCGCGGCTCTATGGGGCGAAGGCCGCTGAGTCGTATGCTGCGCGTGCTGGATTGGCCGTTCGCACGGCCGCGGCCCATCCTTCGGTGGACGCTTTGGGGGCCTTCGAGGGCGGCACATGCATAGGAATGCTCATGGCGATATTGCCTGAGAGTGAAGACGGCTCCGAGCAGACTGGCCGAATATCTTTTATTCATGTGCTCGATAGGCATCTGGGCAAAGGTGTTGAGGCGCGGCTTGTGGCCGAGTCTGTACGCACACTGCGAGCCGGTGGTGTGGCGGGTATAGTGTCGGAATGCCTGCCTCTTTGCGCATTGGAACTTGATGATGCCTTCGTGCCTCTCGGTTTTGGAAAGCTCAGGCGCATGCTGATGTCGGCCCCATTGGACATTCGCTCTCTTTCACGCAATTCCGCCAGGCAAAGCGAAACTTTGGACGCGCCCGACGTGCCACATGTAGCAAAGATACTTGTAGAAGCCTATGAGGAGCACCCCGACCGGTTGATACATCCGGACCTTCATTCAGAGGAAGATGCGGCCATGTTTTTGATGAAAGCCCAGGACGGAAACTTTGGGGCCACAAGGCCGGAATTTCTGCGCACAATATCAATTAACAACCGTATCGCCGGAGCCATCTTAGGCTGCGAGGCCGCGTCGGACATGGCCTTCATTCTGCAGGTAGTCGTTGCGCCCAAACACCAAAGACAAGGAATAGGGGCCAAACTGATATGCGAAGCCGCTCAGTGTTTCCGAAAGGCGGGTTACAAGTCCGTTTCTCTCGGGGTAACGATCGCGAACCCTGCTAAAAGGTTGTACGAAAGACTCGGCTTCGAAGCCATGCAAAAGATTGACGCCTACCACTGGTGGCGTCCGGGAGCGTGAAAGTCCCAGATAACGCAATTGTAAATATTCGATAAACCCGTGCATGTGCGCGAAAAACTGAGCAAAAAAGGGACCAGGGCTCCGAAGGAGACCAGCAAGCAAGCGAGTCTTCGAGCGAAGACGTGTCTGTCCCTTTTCTTGCGGCCCCTGGTCAAAAGTGCTACGGGTTTAACGAGTATTTACACGCAATTGGCGTGGATGAAGCGTGGTAAGACATTGGATGCAGAGGACTTGCAAAATGAGTTCGCAACACTTATTGATGTTGCGGAATCATTTTCAAGTTCTTCTGCGCCAATGGATTGCCGCGATTCGACACGTCCTATTGCATTGTCTGGGATAAATCTTGGCTTCTTTGGCGGCTTCTGATAGGATCAAGTAGAGTCCTGGATAATATAAAGAAGAAAAGGAGGTCGCCATGTCGACTTGCTTGATGCTTATTGCTATGAGCGTCCTGAGTTTGGACATAGAACCCAGCATCTTACCCGACGACAATGCCTGCCAGGCCTTGCTGGCGGGCGACTCCGAAGAGGAGATAATCAACTCGTTTCGCCTGCACGACAAGCAACAACAGGCGCTGGCGGAAAACGAGATGGGAAGATCGCAGACTTTGGCGATGGAAGGCAAGAGGGATGAAGCCCTGGCTGAGATTGCTAAGGCCAGAAAGCGCCTGGATAATATCAGAAAATGTTACGAGAAGTTAATGTTAAAATACCCCAAGAACGCACGTGTCCACAACTACTTCGGAGAGCTTATGTACGACCGTTTCGGCGAGGAGGGAATCGGCTTAAGCGAGTGGCAAAAGGCCACCAAACTTGACCCAGGCCTGCCGTATCCTTGGAACAATATGGCAATTCATGCCTGCCATGTTGGCGAATACCAGAAAGGATTCGAGTATTACGAGACGGCACTGAAACTTGATCCGGAAAACCCCGATTTCTTGTTCAACATCGCACAGGCATATTTGGTGCATCCTCAGCCGGCCCAGGACAGGCACGGCTGGGACCGCAAAAAGGTGTATGAGGAAGCCATGAAGATGTCCGAAAAAGCGGCCGAAAAGTTGCCGGCGGACCTGGAAATTGCCAAAGATTATGCCATGAATTTCTTTGCGGGGAAGAACTTCGGCGTAGACGTAAACTGGCCGGATGCGGCGCAGGCATGGCAGAAGGTGAGGGCGCTTTCCAAGACGGATGACCAGATATTCTTGGGATGGCTGAACGAAGCGAGGGTATGGGTGCGAGCCGAAAAGGATCGAAAGGCGAAGAAATGTCTGACTGAAGCCTTGAAAATTCGACCGGCCAGTTCCGCGGCGCAGGCGCTGCTTAAAAAGGTGGAAGAGGAAGGCTAAAACCATCAGAAATGGGAGATATGAGCAAAGTCAAACATACAACAAGAAACACTGCCGCCTATGTGGTTCTCATAGTCCTTGCGGTTATACTCATCAATCTGTTTGGCTTCAGAGGGATGCGTTTCTTCATGGTGTCTTCGTCGTCCATGGAACCCACTTTGAACACAGCCGACATGATTGTAGTTCTGAAACAAAAAGTGTATAAAAGAGGCGATATCGTTGTTCTGCGCGATGAGCGCGAAGGTGATGGCAGCTACATAGTCAAGCGCATTGTGGCAATCTCGGGCGATTCTGTCTCCATCAAAAACGGTGTTCTAAGCATAAACGGCCAATATGTGTCGGAACCCTACATCAAAGAACAAATGGAGTATAAGATGGAGTCCCCTGTCCACGTCGGCCCGGGGGAAGTCTTCGTAATGGGTGACAACAGGAACAACAGCGCGGACAGCAGCTTGTGGCAAGAAAGTCTCAAAGTGGACAGCATTGAAGGCAAGGCACGCTACGTATATTATCCATTCTCGCGCAAAGGCCCGGTTAAGTCATATCCGCTAGCCGTAGCAACCAGCAATTAAATCCGCCGAAAACATTGAGCAAACACACCTCAAAACGATACAATAAGGAGTGGCTGTGTCGGTGTGTGAATGAGCGCCGGTAGCGTGCATCAAACAAGGATAGGACGGACGCCCGTTGGCGCCGAAAAGTGCGGCGGGACATATATATGAACGAATACTACCGTTATGAACAAAGAAAATACGGCTCTGGCGGTCGCGAGCCAATAACGTATGCTGTCCAGGTGCTGATCCTGATAAACGTTGCGGCTTTTGCGCTGCAACTGCTGCTGGACATTTTGCCTCATCCCGTGGCTGTGTCGCCTTGGGGCATGGGGACGCCGGGGCTGCCGCCGGGTGGAAGCGTTACTCAGGCCTTGGCATATCGTTCCGATTCATTTCTTAGCGGCGCTATTTGGCGTCCGCTGACGTCCATGTTTTTGCATGGGGATCTGTTGCACCTTTTCATGAACATGCTTTGGTTGTACTTTTTTGGTCCTGAAATTGAGCGGACCTTGGGCACGCGTCAATTCGTCAGGTTTTTTCTTCTTTGTGGGTTCATCGGTGTGCTGGCGGATTTGCCGTTCTATTTGGCGCTGAGCGACGAAGAATCATTCAGGGTTGCGAATATAGTTGGCGCAAGCGGGGCGATAATGGGTCTGCTTATAGCTTACGCAATGTTGAACCCTGAAAAAGAGTTCTTCTTGTTCCCTTTACCCTTTCCGATAAATGCTCGCGCATTGGTGTTAATAGTTGTGTGCATTAATCTTGTTCAGGCATTAGATGCGCGCAGCAACGTATCCTGGACAACCCACTTTGGCGGCATGATTGTCGGCGGACTCTACATGAAACTCATTCCAAAGTGGCGCAAGTGGGCGAATGAACGGCGTTACCAGAAAGCGTCGGATAAGCCCGCAGACAAAGTAGGTGATGCCGTTGACAAAATATTCAAATTTGAAGACGAAAAAAAGAAGCGCAGGTAATATCCTTATGGAGGAAGCAGTAATATGTTCGGTTTGAGCATACAGGAACTTTTAATTGTCGTGGTCCTGATAGCTGTACTTAGCTCGACCGGAATGTGGCCGAAAATAATTCGTGGTCTTCGAGAATTGCGCGGAGATCCTTTACCGCCAGAGCCCAAGGCCTCGTCTGAAAACATGGAGATATATTACAGATTATTGGGCATTTCGCCTTCTGCCGGTTGGAAAGAGATCGAAAAGGCATACCGCGCTAAGGCAAAGGTGCATCATCCCGATGTTGGCGGCGACAAGGACGCCATGCGGGCGCTGAACGAGGCGTATACGCAGATAAAGAAACTGCGTCGCGAATAGGGCTGTATATTCACTTTGTGAGCAAATGGGCAAGGACAGCGGAGGCAAGTATTCGTTCAACCCGTGCACGAGCGCGGAAGACTGGGCAAAAACGGGACTGACGCATGCGGAGCGAGTCTTCGAGCGAAGACGTGTCTGTCCCGTTTCTTGCGGACCCTGTCCAAAAGCGCCGCGGGTTCAAAGATTACTCACAGCGGCGCATTCTCGTTCTCATGGCGACATAATGACTCAATTATGTTATATTGTTAAAGGAAGCGGCTGCGGAAGTTCTGATCTTGCAACACAATCTGTGCCGGTGCGGCCAATTGTTTTCAGGCCACCTCAAGGAGGGAGCCCAAATGGGTACAAAATGGATTGATGTCAGCATGCCTATGAAAGTGGGCATGACCGTTTGGCCTGACGATGTACCGTTTCTGTTTAGCGAGAAAAGCCGAATATCAAAGGGAGGGGCGTCAAATACGTCAGCGCTCACAATGTCGACGCACACCGGCACCCATGTCGACGCGCCGTGGCATTTCGAGGAAGATGGCAAAACGATTGATGAAATCGAGCCGTCTATATGGTTCGGCCAAGCCCTGTTAATGGAAATTACCGGCGCGGACATAATAACCTCGGACGATTTGGGGGGCGCACCCCTACCTCCAAGGGTAGTATTCAAGACGGACAACTCCGACATTTCGCCAGATTCGCCATTCCAAAAGGATTTCGTAGCTCTTGACGTGAGCGCGGCCCAGCGCTTGGTCGAGGACGGTGTAAAACTTGTTGGAATCGACTATCTTTCCATCGACACCTTCGATCAAGAGGACCATTCAGCCCATCACACTTTGTTGCGAAACGGAATTGTTGTGGTTGAAGGGCTTCGCCTCGGAGGAATCGCGCCCGGAATGTACAGGTTCATTACGCTGTGCCTGCCTATCAAAGGCGGGGACGGCGCCCCATGCCGGGCCTTTCTGGGGCGTGAGGAGGAATAAGTGTGACCGATTTGCTTGCGGTATTGCTGGCCGGAGGGCAAGGCGAAAGATTGCACCCTCTTACCCGTCATCGGGCGAAACCCGCTGTGCCTTTCGGGGGACTTTACCGCATTATCGACTTCACTCTATCCAACTGCATTAACTCCAATGTAAGAAAAATCCAGATACTTGTACAGTACAAGTCTCTGTCCCTTTCCCGGCACGTGCGCACATCATGGGATTTCATGCGCTCGGAATTGGGCGAATTCATTGAGGTGCTCTCACCACAACAGCGAGTAAACAGTCATTGGTACCTGGGAACGGCTGACGCGATTTATCAGAACCTGTATTCAATCGAGCACGAGAATCCCAGACTGGTTCTGGTTCTGTCTGGGGACCACATATACAAAATGAACTACATGAAGATGGTGGATTTCCATCGCGAAACGGAGGCCGATCTCACTATAGCGGCAATTGAAGTGCCTTTGGCGGATGCCAACCAGTTCGGCGTGGTGGAAGTTGATTCGCGTAATCGCGCCGTGGGATTCGAGGAGAAACCTGAAGCGCCCAAGCCTATGCCTGGCAATCCGGACATGGCGCTCGCCTCTATGGGCATCTATGTATTCAATACCGACCTGCTTAAGCGGGTGTGCCTCGAAGACGCCGACGACTCGTCTTCGACCCATGATTTCGGCAGAGACATCATTCCAAAGCTGATCGACACGCACATGGTAATGATTCACAACTTCCGAGACGAGAACAAGAAGGAGGCGCAATACTGGCGCGACGTTGGGACATTGGATTCGTACTGGGAAGCCAACTTGGATCTGGTAACAATTGAACCTCAATTCAACCTGTATGACAAGCAATGGCCGATGCTGTGCAGGCCGCCGCTCGCCCCCCCGGCAAAATTTGTCTTTGCCCAGGAAGGAAGACGATTCGGCATAGCGGTGGATTCGATAGTAAGTCCCGGATGCATTGTGAGCGGCGGCATGGTGAAACGGTCCGTTCTGTCGCCAGAAGTACGCGTCAACAGCTACTCATCCGTCGAGGAGTCCATTCTGATGACAGGAGTAGACGTTGGACGGCACGCCAGAATCAGGCGCGCAATTGTTGAGAAAAACACGAATATACCCGAGCACGCCACAATAGGATTCGATCTCAACGAAGACGCCAAGAGGTTCCGAGTGACCGAAAGCGGTATAGTAGTAGTGGAAAACAACGACCGCTTCTAAGCTGCTTCGCTTCAACTACTTATTTCTGTCCCGTTTGAATTTCCTTGCGCGTGCGTGCGCTGAGAAACTTTCTGTCATGTATGTGATAATCCGACACGGATTCTATGGCAATCTCGCGGTCAAACATTGCCGCCACGGCCTTGAACTGCTTGTCGTTCTCGTTGCGCAGCCTGCGCGCAACGTCTGGATGCACTTGGATGAGAATGCGCCTTTCCTTGGACCTGCAAAACAGACTCTGAAGCTCACGTAAGGTGTCAAGTGTAACGGTAGTAACAGAACGAACGGCCCCGGTTCCTTCGCAATATGGACACGGCTGCGACAGCGCCTTCACAAGGTTATGTTTAACGCGCTTTCGGGTCATCTCGATCATACCAAGCTCACTCACTTCAGATATGCTCGTCTTGGCCTTGTCCACTTTAACCGCGTCCTGCAACTTCTTGATCAGGGTGCGTTTGTTGCGCTCATATTTCATGTCTATGAAGTCAATTACTATTATACCGCCCATATCGCGAAGCCGCACCTGGCGGGCAATCTCCACCGCCGCTTCGAGGTTAGTGTGAAACACCGTGTCCTCCAGGCCTTTTCGTCCAGTAAACTTGCCGGTATTGACGTCTATGGCCACGAGCGCCTCTGTTTGGTCTATGCAGATGTGCCCACCGCTTTTCAAAAACACTTTGCGACTGAACAGTTTGGAAATCTGGTCCTCGATTTCGAACTTCTCGAAAATGGGACGTTTGAGTTTATAAGGCCTACATCGCTTCTTGAGGCTTGGCGCGAAATTGTCCAGGAACTGCAAAATGTTGTCGTATTCGTTTTCGTCGTCGATTGTAAGCTTGGAAATGTCGGGCGTGAAACCGTCGCGTATCATCTTGAGGATAGGCCCCAAGTCTTCGTAAAGCAACATGGCGCCCTTCTTCTTTTCCATTTTCTCCTTTATTCTTCGCCACATTCGACTAAGATATTTGACGTCGTTTGCGAAATCTCCTTTGCCGTGGCCTTCACCTGCAGTACGCGTTATCAATCCGACGCCTTTAGGTCTGACCGACTGCAGAATACGCTTTAGACGCTGGCGTTCCTTGTCGCTTTCAATCTTTCTGGAAACGCCTAACTGTTTCACGGTCGGCATAAGAACCACGTAACGCCCGGGCAATGTTACATAGTTGGTCAACCTCATGCCCTTGGTTCCGAGCGTGTCTTTTGTGACCTGTACCATAATGGTCTGGTTTTTTTTGAGGATGGACTCGATTGGCGCACGCCTTGGACGGCGTCCTCCGCGTGCCCTGTGATCTCTTGTGTCTTCGTCAAAATCAAAATCACCTGTCCCCTCGGCGCCTGCAATGTCAGAAACATAGAGGAAACCGTTTTTCTTAAAACCGATGTCGACAAATGCGGCCTGAATGCCAGGCACGACGGCGTCGACACGTCCCTTATAAATATTACCCACAATACTGCGGTTTTCCAGGTGTTCGATGGTCAATTCCGCCAGGCGTTTTTCCTCAAGCAGCGCGATACGCGTCTCAAGCTCTTCAAAGTTAATCACTATTTCTTTCATCATCGCTCCAATACTGTGTGACCGTACAGGTCAAGGTTTGTGGCGGCGAAGCTTAATGCGGTATGCAACGTCATTACACGCTCGCGGCCACCAAATGTCAAACAAAATATCTTTTAGGTATGGAAATGCTCAGCAAAGTTCCCATACACAACATTGTCGTAAGGTAGAATGAACCGCCGTAGCTCAAGAACGGCAACGGCATGCCGGTAACGGGCAGCAGTCCAAGCGTTATGGCTACATTAACGAAAACATGAAACCCTATTATTGAAACCACGCCCACTCCTATCAGCGAACCGGATATTTCAGTGCAGTCGCGAGCATACCGCAGCCCTCGCAAGAGAAGGAAACCAAATAGAAAGAGCAGGCCTACCGATCCCATAAACCCCCACTCTTCAGCCAGCAAAGCAAATATGAAGTCGGTGTGGTGTTCGGGCAGATAGCTCAAGTAAGTTTGAGTTCCTTCGCGATAGCCTTTTCCAGATAGGCCGCCGCTTCCAATGGTTATTTTGCTTTGCATCGTCTGCCACCCTTTTTCAAGGCTGTCTTCGGGGCTAGGATCGATAAATGTAAGTACGCGCTCTTTTTGGTAGTCCTTAAGTTGCGTGTACGCCAAGGGAGCGGCCGCAAGGCCAATGACCACCACTCCAATCAAATGCCAGCGCTTGCAACCGGCCATGTACAGCATGCAAAAGACGATTGGCGCCAAAGATAGCGCTGTTCCAAGGCTAGGCTGTTTTAAGATCAAGAAACCCGGAATTCCGACAATAACAAAAGTCAGCAAAAAGTAAACCAATTTGCGTATGCGCTCACCGATGCGGGTAAAATACCAAGCTAGCGTATACACCAGAACAAACTTGCTCAACTCCGATGGTTGAAGCCTTAAAGGACCCAACACAAGCCAACGTTGCCCCCCCTTTGCCGATTCGCCCAGCCATGGGACCATAATCAGCAAAGCGAGTACAAATAAATACATGAGAGGAGCGAGAGAAACCAGGAACCTGTAATCCATGCAAACAATGACTGAGGCCGCGAATGTTCCTATGCAAAGAAAAAGGGCTTGCTTCACAAAATAGTCCGAAACGGTACTGCGACTGGCACTGTACAACGTCGCCAAGCCTGCACAAGCGAGCAAGAAAATCAGAAGTACAATGATAAAGTCTATGCGTTTCAGATTACGAATATCAAAGACACCGATATTAGCGTCCAGGATCTCCATGCTGTCGGCAAACCTGTTCACATCAACACCCCGCTTCTGGCTACGATGAGGTTTTGCGGCCTTTGCCTTTCGTAGAAATACTTTATCACTTCCCTTGCCTTGGGGGCCGCCACACTGCTGCCGTGGTGGCCATGCTCAACCATAACGCAAATGGCAATCGGCGGGTCCTGTCCCAGCACGCCAGCGACAAACCATGCGTGGTCTCGCCATTCGTAAGGTATGTCATCTTCGTTCTCATACATCTCGTGACGCTCCAGGCTGACCACCTGGGCCGAACCGGTTTTGCCCAGCACGGTCAAACCTTCTATTTTGGCCAGATTTCCCGTGCCAGTGGGTGCTGGCGGGTCTTTTTCCACGCATTTGCTCATCCCTTTTCTCACTGACGCGACGGTTGCCTCACTTAGAACTGGTCCGTACAGTGCTGGTTTTTTTCGCACGTCCAGGTAGGGTGTGACGCGATAGCCGCCGTTCACAATTACCGCCATCATTACCGCGTTTTGCAGCGGGGTTGTTGTTGTCGCTCCCTGGCCAATGGCAAGATTCACCGTATCGCCATCATACCATGACCATTCGGTTCGGTCATTGGGGAATTCACGCATTCTGCGCTGACGTTTATACGGGCGAGAATCGACTATTCCGGCAACTTCCACTGGCAAGTCCAAGCCAGTCTTTTCGCTTAGCCCCATGGCCTCAGCGTACTCATTTATCTTGTCCACACCAAGTTTCATGCCCACATTGTAAAAGAAAACGTCGCACGAAAAAGCCAAGGCATCCACGACAGCCGACGTGCCGTGGCCCGGACGTTTCCAGCAGTGCCAAGTATGTGAGACGTTTGGGAGATTGAAAAAGCCTGGGCAGTAGTGGGTGGAGGATTCGTCAATCACACCTTCCTCCAAGGCCGCTGAGGCCAAAATAATCTTAAACACCGAACCAGGTGCATAAACTTCCTGGTAACAACGATTTTGCATTGGCTTGAGCAGGTTGTCGGTCAGGGCCCAGTTGCGCTCCTCATTGCTGCCTTCGGTCACGAAGACGCTGGGATCGTAACCCGGCGTACTCGCCAAAGCCAAAACCGCCCCAGTCGACGCGTCAAGTACGGCAATGGCCCCAATTTCATCCCCCAAGACTTCCTCGGCCTTCTTCTGCAAACCTACGTCCAAAGTTGTATATAAATCATTTCCAGGCACGGGATCCTGGCGCATGTCGACTGACAACGGATTACCATAGCTGTCGCGTATCTGATGCACCGAGGGCCTACCGAACTCATCCGTCCTGAATTGCGGTGTGGCCCCGCAGTAACTCGTCACAAGTACTTTTCCGTCCTTTCCTCGCAGTATTCCCTCATGCATAGATTCCAGACCCGCCCTTCCCATCAGGTCTTTCATGCGATATCCGCTTTCCGTGTCTTTCAGCTCTTCTGGCCCGACTTCTCCCAAGAATCCCAGGATCTGGCTGGCAATCTTGCCGTGAATGTAGCGCCTGTGGGGCCTCGCGACAGCTATCACACCCGGCAGGGCGTAAGAGAACTCCTCGATAATTGTCAGTTCGTTTCGAGAAACGTCGCGCTTTAGCGGAATTTGGGTGTATGGCGCTCGCTTATAGCTTTTAATTTCCTCTTGCAGGGCGAGTGCGTCTATCCCCAGGAGCGTTTCGAGACGAGTGGCCACCTTGACCGGGTCATCGCATTCGGCGGGGACCAGCATTAGGTCGCAAGCGGGACGGTTGTCGGCGAGAATCGCTAAGTCCTCTCCGTTCCGGCCATAGATTATGCCTCGTGGAGCTGAAAGCCGCTGCTGGCTCAAGCGGTTGTTTTCGGACTGTTCAGCATAAAAGCTCCACCGTACCAACTGCAAAAACCAAAGCCGTACGACCAGGATCGAAAATGCAACAATCAACCAAATGGCTACATTTAGCAAACGGCCATCAAATCCTTCGTATCGCTCTCTTCTTACGCCAAGCATTCTATTGGGTTTCCGTTTCTTCACTTGGTGGTCTGCGGAACAGTCCGTCCAGCATATAAAAGACTATTGGAGAAAAAACCGCCGTGTAAAACGTTGAAGGAATCACCACGGACACCACGGCATGCCATGCGTTCATATCGGGATTCTGGAGAAATTGAATTGCAGTACGCAATAGGCCGTTCAGCAAACATGCAGAGCATGTAAGCCCGGCTTTAACTGCGGGGTGCTCGGTTACCAGGCGCGTAGTCATCTTTCCCGCCGCGAAGCCCACCAAGGCCAGGCATAACACGTTGAGCCCCAGTGTGGCATTTGACGCCACGTCCTGAAAAAGACCGCCCAGGACAGCCGTGAACATAGCGCGTTCCTCGCCATCTGACAGGGCGAAGTACACCACCGATATCAGTACCAAATCCGGCAAGACACCGCGAATTCGGATGGCTTCAAGCCAAGTGGTCTCTATTAATGCGGCCGCTATTACAAATGCGGCCCAAACACAATTCTTTCGCATGACACCTCCGCATGTATTCGGAGCTCTAAACAGGGTCAATACATATCATTCAACAGGCCCTGAGCGAACACTAACAAGGCCGCCCAGGTTGCGCTCACTAGGGAGCGAAGCGCTCCTGTATTGTCAAAACTCGTTCTAATTCGGACTCGGCCTCACGCTCGAATACATTTGTTCTTGTTTTCGATTCCTGATCGCCGCGCAGTTCTTCCAGTGCAGGTTCGGAATGTCGAACTATGAAGACTTCGTCCAAGCCATATGGGTCTACAACAGGGAACAACTCCGCGGTTCGATATAAAGATCCGCTGTCCTCGTGTACCGCCGTCACTTTACCAATTTGCAAACCGCTGGGAAACAAACTCTCAGGACTCGTAACTATGATGTCGCCTTCTCTCACGTCGTCCTTTAAGTCGATATACTGCACGGTACATATTTTGCTCAGGTCGCTGCCCGCGCCTTGGATCTGGCAACGCACTCGATTGCGCTGGACCATCGCACCTACGTGGCACAGTGCATTGTGCAAAGTGATGACGTTGGAACTACTGAGATCAACCTGAGTAATTATGCCGGCCACACCGTGCTCCGTTATGACAGGCATGCCTTCGCGAATCCCATGAATCAAGCCGCGGTCTATTATCAAAGTACGGCGTCCTTCAAATCGCCCGATAACCTCGGCTGGTTCCAGGCTTAGACGCGGCATAGACCGCTCAAAATCAAGCATCTTACGCAGACGCTTGTTTTCGGACTGGACTTCAGACCTCGTGGCAATTTTTTCTGAAAGTGAGCCGTATTGTCTTCGCAACTCTTTCAATTCCTCACGTGACGCGCTTTGGGAAATGAAGGGCGAAAAAACGAAATCCATGCCGTCTTCCACTGCTTTAAGGACTTTTCTGAAGGGGTACGAGCCGACTGCGACACAAGAACGCAACGCGTCCCTTACAACGCCGCCGCGGGGCCCTGAAACCAGTGAGGTAAGCGACAGCACGACGATGGTTGCGAGAATGATCACAGGACGGTGCCTGTGTATCCGCCGTGCGTGAATCAATGGCTAATCTTCTTCCTGGAATGTCTTCAAACCTTCTAGATACTTGCCTGTACCAAGCACGATTGCCGTAAGAGGGTCTTCGGCTATGGTTACGTGAAGTCCGGTCTCTTTGGCCAGCAATTGGTCCAATCCGCGCAGGAGCGCGCCGCCCCCCGCCAAAACAACGCCGCGATCTACAATATCGGCCGCCAGTTCCGGCGGTGTGCGTTCCAATGTCACCCGGACCGCGTCAACAATTGCGTTTGTCGGCTCGCGAAGCGCTTCCCTGATTTCCTCGGACGTTATGGTCAGCACCTTCGGCAGGCCAAGTACCTGATCGCGGCCTTTTACCTGCATTTCCAATTCTTCTTTGAGCGGGAACACCGAGCCTATTTTTATTTTTATATCCTCTGAGGTGCGTTCTCCAACAAGCATGTTGTACGTACGCTTAAGATGTTGAATTATCGCCTCGTCCATTTCGTCCCCGGCAACGCCGATGGACTTAAAGAACACTATTCCGCCAAGAGATATGACTGCAACCTCAGTGGTGCCGCCGCCTATGTCAACAATCATGCAGCCCTGCGGTTCCTGTACTGGCAACCCTGCGCCTATCGCCGCGGCCATCGGTTCTTCGATTGTAAAGACCTTCGTTGCGCCGGCCTGCATAGCGGTTTCTTCAACCGCGCGCTTTTCGACCGCCGTTATGCCGGACGGCACGCAAATTGCCACACGCGGGAAAAGGAGTCTGCGGCGGTTGTGAACGCGTCTTATGAAATACTTGAGCATCGCCTCGGTGTACTCAAAATCGGCAATCACGCCGTTGCGCATAGGCCTTATAGCCACAATGTTGCTTGGCGTGCGGCCAATCATGCGCTTGGCCTCGTTGCCCACAGCACGCACCTTATTCGTATTCGTATTTATGGCTACAACGGAAGGTTCGCTCAACACTATACCCTGCCCTTTGACATACACGAGTGTGTTCGCAGTGCCAAGGTCAATACCCATGTCGTGTGAAAAAAGACTAGGAAGAAAACTAAGAAATCGGCGCACTATAAAACATCCCTTGCGTTTAGATCGGCCTCAGCGCATACACTTATCCGCTAACTCACACTCACCAAAGAACTTACAAAAATGGCAACGAGGTCAAGCTATTATATCAGAACCGGTCTGCTTTTCCAACGTGCAATGCCGGAAATCAGCCTCGGAATTTGCGGGGTTGGCGGACCGTTAAAACGCCACGACTCTTCCTCTAATGGTTATCATCTCGCAGCTTACACAAAAGTTTCATGCCATTTTTCTGATGTGGCAAGACCCGCCGTGTTATGGCGGGCCTTGCCGCTGAACTAGTAGCTATCGCAAAAGGCCTTTATTTTCCTTGCGTGGCGAATTTCTGAAGTCCGTAAATCTTGAGAAGGTCGTTAACGTCCGTGGTGCGCACGTTCAAACCGTCTCCGCCTATGGGCAACAGCACTATGCGCTTGTTCATCAGTGCCTCAGCCACTGCAAGCTTTACCATCGCCGCGCCGCCGCTTCCGGCCAGCGCTTCGTTCATCTTGCGTATACCTTCAGCTTCGGCCTCGCCTTCAGCCATAATGGCCTTGGCAAACTGCGACTGTTGTTCAAAATACGCGTCAGCCGATATCACGGCCCGCTGATACTCACCGTCCGCCTCCGCTTCCACTTTGGCCACTTCGCCTTTTGCCTCCTCAACCTTGCTTATGAACTCCTGTTCAGCCGCCCTGGTAGCTGATACAAATTTCCTGGCTTCCTCCTCGGCCACTTTCTTCTCTTCAATGGCTTGTTTATAAGCCGGGTTGAACCGGTAGGTTCCAGGAAGGACCGTTTCCACTCTGATTCCGTAGCCCTCCAAAGCCGTGTTCATCCGATCACGGCATTCAACCGCTTTTTGGCTGCGCTTGCTGGCGTCATAGAAATCTTCCGTATTCAACTCGCCGAAAACATCGCGCGGAATGCTGCGCGCTATTGGCCTCACTATGTTTTCTTTGATCTCATCGTTAGACTTCGCAACATTCTGCAAAATGTGCGGCACCTCGTCTCGAACAAGCTTATACGTGATCGTCAAGTCCAAACTGATATCGTTCCCGTCTATCGTTTTGAACAAAATGTCGTCCTTCGTAGCGCGGTCGCCGCGGCTTTCGCTTGCAGACATGCTCAATTGCTGCTGCGTAATGTTGAATGTATGCCAATCCGTCAAAAAAGGCACTAAGAATTTGATTTCGCCGGGTGGTGTCACATTATCACTAACGCCTTTCTCGCCAAACAATGAGAACTTAACGGTCCGCACACCCACTTCCTCCCCACTTGTCTTGTATGGCATGCAGCCTGTCAGAAACATCATCGACAAAATCGCCGCGCACACGGGAGCGGCCTTTTTCAAAAACATCATCTTATTCATTGTAAAAGCCTCCCGATTGTTGCGCATCCGTGCCGAAAAGTGTCAGCACTCCATCCAGGTCCAATGGATTAAAACCTCCTTCGCCGCCCGTAGGCACGATTATTGTGTCGATTCCCCTCAGCACTTCGGCCATCTTCAGAGCGACCATCTTGTCTGAGCCTATAACCTGCATGGCCTTGTTCTTCATTTCGGTCCTCTTTGCCTCGGCAAGCTGCACTAATAAGTCCGCCTCGGCCTTTTTCTTTCTTGCATAAAGCTCTTGCTCGGCCCCTTTTCTAACCTTATAGGCCTGCCCTTCTTCAAGCGCAACTTTGACACGCATTTCTCCTTCCTGAATCATCCGCTTTAGCTTAGCCTGCTCTATTGCGGATTTGGCAAGGGCCTGGTTCTTGAAGAAAAGCTGGTCTTGAAGTTTCTTCGCCTCAATAATGTCCTGGAAGGCCGGGCTGTATGTCAGGGACCTGATCAACACTTGGTCAACCTGCATTCCTTTAGGTTCAAGCTCAGCGTCCAGCATTTTGCGCGCGACCTCGACTCGCTCCATTCGCAGTCCGCTGTTGTAGAATTCTTCGGCATTAAGGTTGCCAAGTGCCTCTTTAAGAGTTGGCTCCGCTTTCGGTTTAATGCCGTCATCCAGAAATTTTTGCCCTTCCCCCAATTCATTTATCACGGTCAAAGGCTCAATTATTCTGAACAGGATTGTAACGTCCACGTCAACCGAGAAACCGTCCGTGGTCTGAATCTTAACGAGCTGATCAAAATAATGGGAATCTCCTTGCCCGTATCGATTGTTGGTTAGCTCCAGAACCTGGACATTCCGAGGCAAGATGGAAATTCTCTCCATACCGAATGGCATCACAAACGCAAGACCCGGGCCGTAAATCTTGTCCTGCCAACCTTTCTTGCCGCCAAAACTTATACGCCTCATTTTTATCCCGTACTCGTCAGGACGTACATATTCCAGGCACGAGTTGTACACGACCGCAACCAGTACAAGCAGGAGTAGTGCCATAACCAATAACTTTGTCGCCTTATTGGGCATCTTGATGGACGGTATTTTCGGCCATCCCCCATCTTTGTTTATGATCTCCGGTTTTCTAATTGACATCCCATAATCTCCTCAACGTTGAATTCTCACACGACTCCCCTCACGCCCTTATTACAACCCATCATAGACTAATATTCACTAAAAGAACAGCTAAAACAAACCAAATTGAAATGACTTAGTCCAGGCGTATAAACTGAAGGTCTGCATGGGAGCAAGAACACAACATGACGCACATATCTTTATGCTTTTCTAAGTCGGCTGGAATGCTTGGTTTATCTGCGCTGGTACTGATCCACACGGCAATGGCGGCGGATTATTCTGACAAAGGAGACTTTGCCGAGACCATTGATTATTGTCGAAATAACTGTTCCAAAGACCGGTTGGATAATCACGCAATTCGCGAAAAACTCATGAAAGATTATCCAATTAAGACGGACTGGGTGCTGCAAGACAACGGCCTGGATCTCAAACCTTTCCTTTCCACGCAATCGGCCCCAAAAACAGAGAAGGCCATGATCGAAAAGGTCGTTTCGGAACTAGACGGGAACGGAGCGGAATTCACCAAAGCGCTGCGGCGATTCAGCTCGCTGAGCGCAAGGCAGCGAATGGCTTTGTATCTGGATGCCTGCGAAAAACGCCGTGAAAAACGTTTGAGCACAGTCTTATCCGAATTCCCAAAAATCGTTTTCATTAAACGCCACCCAGTGGCCCCATCGTTTTATGCCTATACTGAAGCCCAATCGGACGCCCAGGGTGAATTCAATTTTATTCCCAACTCAAAACTGTGCCTGCTCGAGATGCAGGGCATATACGGCAAAACAAGCGATCTTCTTGTAGATCCAAATGGAGTAATTCGGGACCTCGATGTGTCGTATGACGGTAAGAGCGCCCTTTTCGCATGGAAAAAACACGCCAGAAACGATGACTATCATTTGTACGAGATCGATGTTGACACTGGAAGCGTGCGCAAGATCACGAGCGGAAAAAATGTGGCCGATTACGAGGGCCGATACCTTCCAAACGGCAAGCTAATCTTCGCATCGACTCGATGCGTACAGAGCACCGATTGTTTTTACACCGAAGTCAGCAATCTTTTCACGTGCGACCGTGATGGACAGAACATATACCGCCTCGGTTTCGACCAGGTTCACACCACGTACCCCACCGTCATGAACGACGGCAAAATACTCTACACGCGCTGGGACTACAATGATCGAGGCCAGGTTTACCCGCAACCCTTATTTCGAATGAACGCCGACGGTACGGGACAGACCGGATTCTATGCAAACAATTCATATTTTCCAACGGTGATCAGCCACGCACGGAGCATCCCCGGCTCGGAAAAGGTCGTGGCCATTCTGCACGGACACCACACATGGCAGGCCGGTCCGATGGCCATAATTGATCGCAACAAGGGTACCCAGGAAGCAAGCGGCGTGCAGCTCATCGCTCCAGTACGCGAAACGGAAGCTGTGCAAATCGACAAGTACGGCCAGGATGCCGGTTTCTTCCGGCACCCCTACCCTCTGAATGAGCGTGAGTTTATCTGTGCTTATGAACCGCTGGGTTTTGCAGAAGGGAACTACGAAAAAAAGACTCCTCCCGCGGACAAGCCGGGCTTCGGACTTTATTACATGGACATCAACGGCAACCGCGAGTTACTTGTGCCTGGAACGGATCTTTCCTGCAACCATCCTATCGCGCTCAAATCACGCCCCAAGCCCACTGTGCGTCCATCCACGGTTGACTTCAGCAAGAACTACGGCACTTATTACATACAGGACGTACATATCGGCAGCGGATTGAAAGGGATCAAACGCGGTTCAATAAAGAAACTAAGGGTCGTTGCCCTGGAATTCCGCGCCGCCGTCGTCGGCAAAAACTACAATGACCACGCCCTGGTATGCACACCCATAAGCGTTGGCGGAGGAGCTTGGGACGTTAAAAAAATCGTCGGAGAAGCAAAGATATACAAAGACGGTTCATCCATGTTCAAAGCGCCGGCTAACACACCGCTTTATTTCCAGTGCGTCGACGACAAAGGTCAGGTGGCCGCCACAATGAGAAGCTGGTCAACCCTAATGCCGGGTGAAACCTTCGGATGCGTTGGCTGCCACGAGGACAAAAGCTACGTTTCGCCAAGCACAAAGACAACGCTCGCAATGCAAGCGGGAGCTCAAGAGCTTGAACCCTTTTACGGCATGACGGGCGGCTTCAGTTTTCCAAAACACGTTCAGCCCATTCTCGATGAGCACTGCGTCTCGTGTCATGACGGCAAAAAAAGCATTGACCTCACGGCAAGAACCATGCCCCTAGACAAGGAGTCGAAACGCGCATGGAGCGCAGCGTACATATCGCTTACCGGTTCCAAACTGGCAAACAACGATAGCTACCGCGCTTTCAACGGCAAAAGCGAATTCTCCAAAACGCTGAACTGGATTGACGCACAATCCCCGCCAACTTTGCTTCCTCCGTACTACATGGGTTCGGCCACATCCCAGATTGTAAAGAAGCTGCGAAACGGACACGGAAAAACAAACCTTTCGGAAAAGGAATTGGCCATCTTCTGCGCATGGATTGACCTGTCCGTACCCTTCAGCGGCGATTACGTGGAGGCCAACGCCTGGAACAACAAAGAATTTGAAACCTATTTGCACTTTCAACGAAAACGCGAGTCGCTAGAAAACGAAATGCGAAGAAACGTCGAGAGTCTGTACGAGAAACAGACCGGACAGCCACTTGCCCTAATCGATCCTCCCCCGCGTTTCATCGAGTATATAGAAGCACGCTGATACGCTGGCGCAAAAGCAGATTAGCCTGCCTTCTACTTTAGTTTTTGTTGCGGAAGTCCCGGAGGGACGACTGGTTATAGCCCACCGTTTTAACGGTGGGAAAAGAGCACATCCCTTTTTCAGTCCCGGAGGGACGGCTGAAACGGCCATGACACCAATAAATGCCTCCCTTTTCAGCCGTCCCTCTGGGACAAAACTTTCCGCAACAGAAACTATTTTGCCTTTTTCGTGGACGATTCTCCGTGCCGCATGTCTCCAAGACGAACGAGAGCGTACACGAGAGCGCCGAGCAGGCCGGTGAGCAGGGTAATGGCAATCCACAGACCGGAACCAGTATCGCGCTTTTGAAGGTCCCGATACACCCAGACGGTCAATAAAATATTGACCACTATCAGTAAGAACATGAATGTCTCACCGCCCTTGTTGCCTTTATGAGCTTGGCCCACACGCCGCTCAATCTCGGCGCGCCGCTCCTGGAGCTCGAGTTCCTGTATTTGTCTCTGAAAATCTAGCTCGGCCTCACGCGCTTGAAGCTCAAGTTCTTGGTAACGAAGATCCATTTGGTATTCAGGGTTCTCGAACAGACCCTCTTCATGTTCTTCGCCGCGCTGTGCAAATGCGGACGCCGCAAGGGCCGCGACTGCCGCCAACATAACTACGATTATGCGCCTATTCATATCCAGCCTCCTTTTCATGGTTACAGATTTCCGAATGCCGATAGAGTCTTATTCCACTCCAATAGCTTTTACCCGCATTTCGAGAGAAAGAAATAGAGTGCGTGCAGTTATAAAGAGAGTACTTCTGTCCGTACCTCCAAAGCATACGTTTGTCGGCCGGTTCGGGAGCTTAATATCTTCGATTTGTTTGCCTTTAGAGTTAAAAACCAGCACCGACTCCGACGTGATATAAAGGTTCCCTTCGTTGTCGAGAGTCATACCGTCTGAGCCCACCGAAACGAACAACGTCTTGTCAGAAAGCGTCCCATCTTTCTTGATCTTGTACCGATAAGTTTTCTTTGCTCCATTGTCGGTAACATACAAGGTCTTTCCATCGGGTGTGCCGATTAGTCCGTTCGGTCGCACGTGGTCTTCAATTACGCGAATAAGCCGCTTACGATCTGCCGAGAGGTAGTACACGTGCTCGCCACCCTGCACAACAGGCACTCTGCCATAAGCGGGATCGGAGAAGTACACGCCGCCTTTCGGGTCAATCCACAGGTCATTCGGCTTGTTGAATTTTGCGCCGTCATAGGTGTCAGCAAGCACACTCAATTCCCCTTTTGGAGAAATAGACACTATACGGCCTTCGTCGCCTGCACAGACATACAAATTGCCCTTTTCGTCAAAGTAAAGGCCGTTGGCCCCTCCAGTGTTTTCCCGCCATGTGGACAGTTTTCCATCTGTGGACCACTTATGTATGCGGCTCGCGCGAACGTCCGTAAAAAAAACGTTGCCTTCCTTGTCGGCCGCGGGTCCTTCCGTGAACTGAAATCCGTCGTGGAGCACTTTCGGCGTCGCGCCGGGAGCTATCACGCTCACAGGTGTTTGTTCAGCACTGATACTGAGGGTAGTCAACGCAATTGCCGCCGTAAGCGGTAGTGCAAGAGCTTGCCATCTTTTCATCTATGTTCCCTCCCGTTGATAGTGCCGGCACAATCCCCGACCGAAACACCTCCCCTAATTGGTCTCAGGATAGTATACAACACATGGCGTGTATCTGTATATGCTTTTTAACTGGTGCTGGAGAGCCCAGGGCCACAAATCAAGAGCGGCTGGCCCCCGAAGGAACCAGCCGCTTTGTTATGCTAACTTTACTGACTGGACTTGATTAGTACCTAAGCGTCGCGTCAGGTATATCCGCACCAGTCAGGTCTTTGACACTGAGTTGCAGAAGGCCAACGGCATAGGCTGTATTGTGAATGCCCATGCTATGGTCGTTCTTAACATACTCGTAATTCCATATCGCGTCCTTGGCGGAAGCAATCTGCTCTTCAGTCATGGTATCAGCGTAGCTCCAATAAGGATAGCGTCCAAGATCAACGGCACCAAGCGCTACTACTGCGTCATGTACCGCATCAAGCAATCCCTGGACCTCGTCCTGAACGCCTTCAACATCGCCGTCGCCGTCATAATCGCCGCGGGCGGTGCGGTTGTAGGCTTCCAGACCAATGTGGCAGTCGCCACAAGCGTTCTCGACATTCTCCATACCTACGTCAACATCGGTCTCGTCATGAATAACCATCTTGAAGGTATGTCCACCGAGTTTTTCCTCACCAGGATCCATCACGCCGTCACGACTTGTGCCAGGCGAAGGGGCCATGTGGCAATCTACGCAACCGAGTATGGATGAGTGTACCGAGTCCTGTATGCTCACGCCATATTCAACGCCGTTTCTACCAAGCAACATCGAACCGCCCAATGCGTAGTGCGGTGTGCGGCCACTTTCCGGTGTTCGGCGGCCATTGTGGCAGCTCATGCACGTAGCTGACTCTTCGAGATCGCGGACCAGTTCCCAATCGGAGGAGCCGTCAATGGTCGCAGGTATCGAAGCAGTGTCATACATGCGTAATTGGTACGGGTTCTCATCGTCATGCGGATCGTGGCAGACAGAGCACGTAATGGTTTGCGCAGGGACTTCCCCGGCTTGCCATTCTGGATTGTCCAGATTCTCCGCCAACTCGATGAAGCCTACGCCCGAGTGGCATCTTGCGCAACTCGAGCTAACCGCGCCGTCCTCATCCCAATGCCTGAAGGCCTCGGAGGATTCGTCCGCATGGCCGGCAACTTCCCACATAGCCTCTTGGCTGTGGGAACCGACGCCTTGGTGGCACTGGCCGCACATACCCGCACCAAGCGATACGTCCATTTTCTTGTCGTCGCCGAATGCATTGGCCGCGTGCTGGCTGGCCGGGCCGTGGCAATTCTCGCACTGGATGCCGCTCAACTTCGCAACTTCGGGGAAGTTCGCAACCATGTCGTCCCAGTTGCCATCTTCAAGCGTCTCAGGCCATGTCCAGCCTGCGTCAGCCTGAACATCGTCAAAGCCGCCATTGGCTAAGGTGGCGTCATATCCAACCGTGTGGCAGCCGATACAGCCTTCACTCGCATGGCTCGAAACTTCACCGTCAAGCTGGCGCGAGAAACGCGTAGCATGGCCAGTCTCAAGCCAAGGCGTGATTTTGTCAGGCGCTGTGTCGCCGTTGTGGCAACCCGAACACGAATCGGAACCTGCGAATGTACCGTCTTTGTTAACGGCGCCTATGCCAATCCACGTACCTGCAGTGATGTTCTGTGTGGCACTGGAACTGTCAACACCGTCGGTCACATCGACTTGAATCGTGTACGTACCTTCAACGTCAGGTACGAAAATGGCGGTCTCGGGAGCTGTCGGGTCAAACTTCTCTGTAAGGAAGCCAGCGGTCGAACCATCTGGCGCAGAAGCTACACTCCACGTATAGTCGAGGACATCACCGTCCTCGTCCGAAGCTGCTACCTCAAGATACACTTGTCGGCCGATTCCAACGTTGCTCAGGCCGCTTGATGTACTCGTGGTCAATTCCTCATGAGCAAGGTCTCTTGCGGAAACTCCCTCAATTGAGATAGAAGCCTGAGGAGCAGCATTTACTACCGTGATAGCTGCCTCCCCGGAAACTCCGCTTGCTGCCCCAGTCGCGGTGATTGTCGCCGTTCCGATAGCAACGCCAGTCACTACGCCCTCAGCATCAACGCTCGCAACAGCATCGTCACTGGATGCCCATGTGAAACCTGTGTCTGCCGCACTTGATGATGTGGCAGCAAGCTCTTCTTCCTCACCAATGAGGATTTCTGCCGTGGCGGGATCTACAATCACTGTCGCAACAGTAATCGTAACACTCGCGCTCTTAGCCGTCGTGTCGCCTGTAACGGTTACAACTGCATCACCATCAGCAACCGCCGTCGCCGTAACGCTAGCGCCCGTTGTTGCGCTTAACGACACAACACCGGCGGGACTTACCGACCATGTGTAAGTCTCAGCAGCGTCGGCATTCGCCGTAGATGCAGTCAGCGTTGACGTACCACCCACGGCCAAACCTGTCGCGCTTGCGGTGACTTTAACCGTCGGCGCGAAAAGCATCGGACAGCCGGCTGTTAAAATCATCACCGCCATCAGGGTCAACACGACCCCACTAGTTCTCATGCATTTCTTCATAGACTTGGCACTCCCGTTCGGACTTATTTGTTACCTCCACCAAGAATCATAAGCGTCCGGTTGACACTCAGTGGAATACCCATTCAAGTTATTCGCCTCTAAGTATAATTGAATAACTCACCGCACAACATCAGGGGAAAACCCTGAAGATCCCGTATACCTACCGGGTTTTTCACAGACAGACAAAAGCATAACTCAGGTAAATGATCAAGAGTAAATAATGCGAAATTTCATTATATCATATGGTGCAGTTAAGGTAAACTCCCGGCAGAAGAAGAACTGCGTAAATGTGACTCATATTCAACGCGAATCAACGGACTACTTCTTGCCCCATCTAGCAAGTATAACGAAACCCAGCGAAGCTTCAGACATATCTTTGATAGCGACAGCACCGTGGATATCAACTCACCACTCCCTCGTACTGCGGCGCTGACTTCGAATTAGAGGGACCCAGCAGACCCTCAAGACGGTCCAAATCGTGCCGGGCAAAGCCAACGGTAAGTTCAGCAACCGCACTAAAATATGGATCTTGCGACTTTTCCAATATTACGTCCCTCAAAGACCCAGCCTACTTAACCAAATGCCCAGCCAGAAACGCACCGACCCGCGCCTGCGTGGGTGGTTCCTCGAAGGCTGCGCTCAAGTAGGCATACAGACAACGGCGACCCTCGGCCAACTCCGCAAAGGCGGCACAAAGCATATCCGCTTCACTCCTCTAATTCACTCAGCACCGCACGGCCCCGCTACCGCATCAGCACGAAATCGATGTTCGAATGTATAAGCGCAGGATCGGTAAACCTGCCCGTAGCGCTCCGAGTCTGGCCCCGTAAGATCGCATGCCGCTTGATTCGCACCCGCTCCATCTTTTCTCCAGATTACAGAAGGTTTTCCAGCAAACCCATCTCCTACTCAGATGCCTACTGCATCATTCCCCTGTATTCGATACTATCACTTTGAGTCTATCCCCGCATCCGGGTTTTATACGGATATCATGAAAGCCAGAATAAGGGAAAACACGAATCACATCTACGGAAAAATCCTTTTTCCCGAGCTCCCCGGGCCGGGTATTTCCGGCCCATACCGAAGTAGTATTTTTTCTCCATGCTTTTTGTGCTGCTATCCATAGCAGAAGCTTCTCTTCACAATAATCGTAAGTTTTTTGTACAATTCATGACCTTACAAAAAGGACTCTTCGTTGCGGGGCTAATGAGAGCCCAGGCAATGAGTATGACAACGTTCATACGAGTCATTCTCCTCTTCGACGATCCCCAAAAAGAACTTCTTTGACAAGGCCAATATCTTGCACGGCTCTTTTGATCTGCATGGCGTTCATCTCAACAAAAAGCCGAGACCGTTCTGTGCAACAGGCCTCGCTTTCGTGCTAATATCCCGCTATTGGGAACCCTGTCTTAGAAACGCGGCCAATTTCGCTTGAAGGAAAAATCGAACATGATTAAACGCTCGCTATCAATATTAGTTGTATGCCTGCTACTTTGCACCGCGAATGCCATGGCAAGGCCAGCGGATGACCAAGCCGCTGCCATTTTTCAGGCCACAGGCGTACAGGGCGGTCTGATTGTACATCTAGGATGCGGCGATGGCACACTCACAGCAGCGCTACAAGCCAGCGACAGCTATCTTGTACACGCCCTCGACACAAATCCAGCGAAAGTCGCAAAGGCACGCCGACACATCGAGTCGCTCGGACTCTATGGTCCGGTATCTATCGACCATTTTGACGGCCCCCGTCTCCCATACATCGACAATCTGGTGAATCTAGTTGTTGCCGAAGACCTCGGCAATGTTTCCATGGATGAAGTAAACCGCGTACTCGCTCCCCTGGGCGTTGCATACATCAAATCGGACGGAAAATGGATCAAGACCATAAAACCACGGCCAAACTCGATGGATAACTGGCCGCATTTTCTACACGGCGCGGACGGAAACGCTGTTGCCGACGACACTGCCGTTGACGCGCCGCAACATCTGCAATGGTTCGGAGGCCCACACTACACGAAAGGCCATAACGGCGTGGCTTCCGTAAACGTTGTCGTGTCCGATGGCAGGCGGATTTTCTACATTGCCGACGACGCCGACGTCGCCTTACCCGAGCAACTCCCGTCAGAATGGTCGCTCATAGCCAGAGACGCGTTCAATGGCGTACCTTTATGGAAACGTCCGCTAAGCATCTGGCAAGCGCGAAATGCCGGCTCACGCCATCTCTTCCCCCCAGACCTCTTTCGCCGGCTTGTGGCTGGCGAACAACACGTATACGCTACCTTAAGCATCATGGGTCCCGTTTCGGCACTCGATCCCGCTACCGGCGAAACCATACGCGAATACAACAATACGGTAAACAGCCAGGAGATTCTCTTCGACCGCGGCGTCCTTTATCTGGTCGTCGATCCAGCTTCGCCAGACACCGTTGACCGCCGATTGCTTGCAGGAATCGTACCTTCGCGAGGCCCCAAAAAACTCATGGCAATAAAACCAGACACAGGCCGCGTGCTGTGGACAAGGAACGATGAAGACACACTGGGACTTATCATAATGTCAACAGCCGTCAGCAACGGCGCCTTGGTTTTCCAAACGCCACGTGACGTCGTTTGCCTCGATGCCCCAAGCGGAAAGACCCGTTGGAAAACAAGCAGGCCATCACCGGAAATACGTCCCGTTTGGGGTACGCCCACTGTCATTATTGCAGACGATGTGGTCCTGTCGGCTGACCGCACCGGATTACCAAACGATATCACGCCAGAGGAAATGAAGGGCGATGCGAAAGACAAAATAAAAACTGCATGGAACGCATCCACCAAGAACAAGTCCGAACTCATTGCATACGACCTCAAGAGTGGCAAGAAGTTGTGGAGCACGCCGTCCACGGAGGCATCGCACATTCCAAACGAGGTTTTCGTCGTGAAGGGCCTGGTCTGGGCAGGTGAGCAATCGGGCCGCAGCCAACAGGACTATCGCTTCGGCCGCGATCTGCATACAGGCGAGATCAAGGTTACCATTCCGCCGTCCAAGGATTGGGTCAGCCACCACCACCACAGATGCTACCGCGACAAAGCAACCAGCCGCTTTATCCTTGCAGGCAGAACAGGGGTGGAATTCATAGACCTCCAATCTGGCCAGCTCAAGCCCCACCACTGGATTCGAGGAATCTGCAAGTTCGGAGTGCTGCCATGCAACGGCATGCTATATATTCCGCCAAACCAGTGCAGTTGTTACATCGAAAGCCTCCTGCACGGGTTTCATGCGCTGGCACCTGCCAGGCAAATGCCAGCCGCCCTCAACAAACCGCGCACCGAAAAAGGACCCGCTTACGGACAAGTCGCTGGCGACAAGCCTGACAAAGACGATTGGCCCACGTACAGAAGCAACCCGGCACGCACCGGCTCCACGGCCGACAGTTTGCCGCCGTCTCTCAAAGAACACTGGGAAACAGAGTTAACGGGTCGTTTAACGGCACCGGTCGTTTCGCAAGGCCGCGTATACGTGGCTGCAATCGACAAGCATACAGTGTACGCCCTGGATTCGGAATCGGGCAAAACTCAATGGACTTACACTGCCGGCGCCCGAATCGATTCGCCCCCGACTATTGCCGAAGGATTGGTAGTTTTCGGATGCCGGGACGGCAAAGTCTACGCTCTAAAGGCAACGGACGGTGTACTCGTCTGGCGTTACCTTGCCGCACCCAACGACCAGCGCCTGGTTTCCGACGGACAGTGTGAATCAGTATGGCCAGTACACGGCAGCGTGCTCATCGAAGACAGCCGGGTATATCTTGCTGCCGGACGCTACTCACACCTCGACGGCGGAATTCTTTGCAGCATACTTGACCTGAAAACAGGCGAGAAGATTGTTGAACAGCGCCACTACAGCCGCGATGCCCAGACCGGCGCGCAGAAATCGTTATACGAACCATTCGCAGGCGCTATGTTACCCGACAGGGAACTGCCAGGCATAAGACCCGACGTGCCCGCAAGCGACGGCAAAAACATATTCATGCGTAGCGTAGCTTTCGACCGATCGTTCAATACGGCAAACGAATATGTTCAGCATATGTTCGCGTCAGCGGGATTTCTCGACGGAGAATGGTACGAACGCCTGTTCTGGATATACGGAAACCATCTATTCTCAGGATTGGCGGGCAGGGGTTTCAACAGGGACTACCCATCCACCGCGAGAATCCTCGTACAAGACGAAACCACACTTTACGGTTACCGCGACTACACTCAAACGAACGAAGGCCTATTCGCAATAGACAAAACCCAAAGTCTTGGCGTTTTCGATTCAGAATATCCGGTGTCCAAAAAGGCATCGTCAAAAGCAAGAAGCGAATCCGAACTCAAACACCCCGTTTCCAGCCGCTGGCATTTAGACGTGCCATTCTACGTTCGATCAATGGTCGCGACG
>SDBV01000322.1_pt1 | contig 67672 bp, 51 predicted proteins | sample 2277081 | NCBI WGS metagenome assembly SDBV01 (sample SAMN10402039, study PRJNA504765) | marine sediment metagenome | isolation source: marine sediment core GS10_PC15, 223 cmbsf | place: Arctic Ocean: Southern Knipovich Ridge | collected 2010
TATTCGTCCGCGTCCTGCCGATCGATGACTCACTGGCCGCATGCCAACGGGCGAGCATCGACCGCAACCATGTAATCGCAGCCCGAGGGCCGTTCAGCGTTGCCGAGAATCGCCGACACCTGCAGCTCACCGGCGCCCGCGTGATCATCACGAAAGACAGCGGCCGAGCGGGCGGGGTGACAGAAAAGCTGGAAGCGGCCAAGCTTGACAATTGCCACGTCATCGTCGTCCGCCGCCCGCAAATCCCCACGGAACATGCCTTCACCGAGACCCACGCGTTGATCGCCCATCTTCAAGGTCAACTGCCAGACAATTCTTCCCAGCAGCCCCGGTCATCGCCAAGATGCCAGCCCTGATAGCACTGGGCAGTTCCTGCCAGCCCCTCGCCAACACCACCAAGTCTGGGTCTTGCCACACCGTGCCAGAAGGTTGCTGCATATTTGATGAATCAGGAATTCCTGGAATCGATAACTCACTGATAGCGCAGTCGTTAACTACCCTAGGCCAGCACGTTGCCAACGTGAATGTCGTGGGTTCGAATCTCATCGCCCGCTTCGCACAAGAGTCGATGCCAGAAGGCGCCGGCTCTTGTCATTTCTTGCCAACTCTTGTCGCCGCATCGCCTTGTGATCCGACCACCCCAAACTCACGCGCGTCATCAACGTGACGATCCGCCGCCTCCATCTTGCCACCCCGCGCCCCCTTTTGCCCCCTTGCGCCAAAAGTTTGGCGCATATTTGCTGCACAGACGTGATGATCGTCGGTCCCATTTGCGTGTGCGGCATCAACAGTTTCATCTGGGTGTGCGGCATCGTCGGCGGCATTGGTGTGTACGTCATCAATGGTCTCATCTGGGGGCTGGCCGTCAACGGACGCGGCGACTTCGGCGGGTTGAGTTGCGCCATGGATTTGATCCTTGATCGGCGGCCCTTGGGGCCGTTGCGTGTCTGTCTTTAGGTAGTGCGATGGCCGTCGGCTTCTCTTCATTGGGATCAGGAATCCAAGGCATCGAGTACAGTTCATCCGCCACCGGCAGCACGCTCTCGTCCATGTAGGTTACATCGGTGAGACGTGGATCGGTGTGCCTCATATGGGCTTGGCGGACGCGTTGGCTTAGTCGATGGACCGCCATCGATGTGCTGAGGCTCATCCGCTGGGCGTGTAGGTCGGCGTAGCCGATTCCTGCTCCAGCTTCTCGCCAAGAGCCAGCGACGACAGCTTGTCCGTATAGGCCGTGCGCGCCCGCCACTCGCCAGTCTCGAAGTCTTTCCAACGGACGATCCACTTGCCCTTCTTCTGGCCTGCTTTGTTCGTTCGCTTGTAAACAATCGCCATGAATCACTCCTTGCTGGGCCTGTTGATGGCTCTGGCCTTGCTGGCCACACAATCTTCAATGGCCTGTCGTTCCCATCGCCGCGATCGGCCGATGTTCACGGGCGCGGGTAGCTCACCCGTGCTACACAGTCGCCATACCGTCCGCTGGCCGATGCGCAGCAAGTGAGCCACTTCCTTCACGGTCAGCAACATCGGCTCAACATCGCCACGCCTCGGCCTGCCGGCCCGCCGGCTTCTCTCGATTTGGTTTTCATGCTAGCGCGTCCCTTCCGATCGCGCAACGGCGATCTTGGGATTTCCCGAGCATTTTCTGTGACTCATTGCATCGCTCCGGCAAGTGCGACAAGGCAGATATCAGCCAGCGTCAGGAGGGTGATACAGATCAGCAGCTTGCCTCGCTCGGAGAGGCGCCTGCCCTGATCTCTTCCTGGCGCCTTCCGATATGAGCGTGCCAACCGGCCAGCCATCTGCCGCAAGCCTTGATGTGACCAAGCGAATCATCATGCTGACAGATGGCGAGCACAACGGTGGCGGTGATCCGGTGAAGGTGGCAGGTCAGCTTAAGAGAGCGGGTGTGACCATCGAATGCATCGGCATTGTCCGACCCAAGAGAACTCAAGGCAAGACCACACTGTTTGGCCAGGGCTCCAATTATTGCTCCGGCATAATTGGCACACTCTCTCTCCCCTGCTGTCGAGATCGGACATGTCAAAGCCCATGAATCAGCCCAACCTTGCCGACCTCGCAAGGGATCCCGAATGCGTCGCCGATTAGTTGCGAGAGCCGCCCGACGACATCGCCAAGCTCTTCGCCAATTTCTGAGAGGATGACGGCGCTAGGCGCCATCTCCTCAATGGCTCTGCAAAGGCCCAAGATGCAGAGGTGATTCTCGTGAAAGACATTGCCATTTCCTGAGATGCTCCCAAGTGCCTCATTGTCGTAGACCGTGCTCACATGTGCGACGAGAACGGCCTCACGACCCCGGAGGCCGCGGTATGCCTTGGCAATTTCATCATCCCAGCCTGTGTCGCCCGTTATGACCAAACAAGTGTGTCCCGAAATACAAAAGGCCAGTCCAACACCCGCAGACCTGCCAAATACATTGTGGCGAGTCGGCAGTGCCTTCAACGATACCTCGTCTGTGACCTTGATGGGACGATGATGGGAAGCCCGAAGCTTCCGTAGCCGCAGAAAACCGCCCGGGGCCTCAATCATAGGGGCGAATATATTGGCGGTATCTTCGTCAAAGAAGAGGTCCACCGTGCGCGATCCGCCTGATCGAGATCGCTGATACAGCAGGGACAGAAGTGCTGGCAAATCGGCAAAGTGATCGTCGTGAAAATGGGTTACGAAGACGCCGTCAATGTCGTCGATGGAGCGTCCAGCTTCGAAGAAGTTGTCCAGGAAATGGTGGCCCGGATCTACGACATACCCATAGCCGTCCAGACCCAGAAAGTAGCCGCCGCCAAGCCGGCTAGGATTGGGCGATGCCAGAAGCGGTGTGAAGGAGGAGTAGGCCTTCAAGAATTGGATGAAACATTCCTGCTGCGCAATGGATCGGCCGCGTCTAAGTGCCCTGCCGAGCTTCCGTCGCGATGCCACAGCCCTTTGACCTGCGCTTCTGTCTTTGAGGCCGCCGCCGAAGTAGAAGGCCTTCAGGACCTTTTCGCTCCGCGAGCCTTTCTGCGGAAGGGCCAAGCTCGCCAGGGCCTTGGCCAGGCCCGGGTCAGCGACCCGGGCCGCTTCAAGAAGGACCTTTGACAGCCTGACGCGCGAGCGGGTCGGATCATCAGAAAGAAAACGCCGAGCCGCCACGTTGAGGGCGGCCGCGTGGCGCCCGCTGCCGACAAGGGCCTCCGCCAACAGGATATCCCGCACGCCGTTGCTTGGGGCGTCACGGCGCCGCAGAAGGTCTGCCGCGGCATTGAACCGACCGACCTTGATGAGACCTCGCGCCTGTCGCACAATCGCATGTTCCGGCATTGCCCAGTCCTTTCGGTGTTACGAAGGAACGATCAGACGACACCCCACTTTTCGCCGAGTTTAGCCAGCTCCTGTTTGGCTAGCTTCTTTGATTCCGACGTCCCTTGTGTACCTAGCCGTTGCAGTGACGTGACGGCGTGGTGGATGTCAGGACCCGCATGTCCTTTCTCCGCAATCAGGCTGTCGAGGTCCTGCGACAGTCGCTCCACGAAGCTCCTGGCGTAGGCGATGAAGACGGGCATGGTCATCGCGCCGGTCTTCACGATGGCGCAAAGCCCTCGGATTCTCGCCTTGCGATCTTTTCCACCGTGTTCGTTCAAGTAGGGCATAAGTATCGCTTCCCGATCATGCGCATCACACCTGGCCAGATGCTCGACAAGGATACCGGAGCAGATCGTATTGATGATGTGAAAAGTCGGTGTCGGCATTTCTATGCCACATGTGACGTGGTCCAGTCCGATAGTGTCGTCACGCTCATCCGACGGGAGGTACTGACGCTTTGCGATGTTCACCTTCCAGTTGAAGACCGGTGGGTCAGTCGCACAGACGATGTCACGCCAAGGTCCGGCAGACAGAAAGATGGCCTTGGCCTGAGCTAGCGTGTGGGCTACGAACGTTGGCGGGTGATCATATGCCTTCTCCGGCGGCTCCTCCACAGCGTATCTCCCCGAAACAAGCCTGATCGTCAAGAGGTGCTCCCTCTTCAGAAGCTTCGTCGGTGGTTCGATGTCATTTGTCTGTCTATCGCCGATCATAGCGAACTTCATTCGTGTCTTAGGCTTGCTCCCATCAATGAGATGCGCAAAAGACCTCAGTTCATCGAGAGGGTATCGAGGATTCCGGAGGATGGCTCTTACTGCAGCAGCGTAGAATGCCACGTCGAGCTTGTGGGCCATGCGGGTCAAGACGTTGTCGACGAACGCTGCAGTCTCTAGCCTTGCGGCAGCGGTCGTCTTCTTCTGGTCAAGCTGTGCTACTTGCGTCAACAAGTCAGCACTCCGCGGCCCGAAGACCTCGATCATCTTCGGATCATCATGGATCAGCTTCACACTGTTCTCCACGTCCGAGAGCTCTCTCAGCCATGCCCATGTGTGTTTGCGTTGGTGGGTGAGGTTCTCCTGCCGCTCCTTCAGGCAAGTCGTTTCGTTCATTAACTCCTGCCGCTCCTTTATGGGTTCAGCGGCATCCCCTGTGGTGAGGACGTGCTGCCTGTCAAAGAAATCGCTGAGTCCGGTGCTCTCTATTTTGCGCCATTGCGTGTCAGGATGTCCTTCGGAGACCACATACAGTTCGAATGCGCCCGTCGACTTGAGAGACTGGAGAAAGTCCCGGGCCTCCTTGAAGGGCCGCATCTTGACGCTCGAGAAAGAAGACATGGCCCTCCTTATCAGGTCGCCGTACTTGTCGTGGACCTCTCTGTAGCGAGTGAGAAAGTCCTCGCACCAAGGTGCCTCTTCAGGAGTCTCAACTGTCGCCCCCTTCCGACGTCTGCCTCTATCGTGCCACCATTGGACCACCGTCTTGCGAAGCTTCTCGTCTCGAGCAAGAAGGATGTAGGTCGCGTACCAGCCCATATGGTTCCACTCTTGCCGAAAATCTCCCAACCCCAGTCCCTTGTAGACCGGCCATAGGTTGTAGACGTTGTCTGTGAAGAAGTCCACGGGCGACGGGGTCACTCCGTGGCGATTGAGATCATCGGTGATCGTGTCGAGGGCGACAACGAGGCCGCGTTTGCGTTGTTCCGTCGAATCCAGAAGCGTGGCGTCCAAGTCGATCAGCACGGCTGTCTTGGCGCGACTGGCTGTTCCCGGGCCCGACAGACATTTCTTTTCACAGGAATTGCACAGGGGTAATTCCTTGTGCAACAGGCCTCTCTTCTTCCGTCGCAGCCCCGCAAGGCCTGCGAACGTGTTTGTGTCGGCCCCGCGGAGGGCAAGCTTCCCGACGCCTTCACTATCATAAAAGTGGACCGGCCTAACGCTCTCCCGGTCCTTTGAGAAGTGGATTGAGTCCTCACCTACCAACTGCCTGACGGACCAGTTGGCCTTGCGAGCCACCTCAGCCATCCTGACTCCGTAGTCGAGTATGCACTTCCAGTGGCCACCATCCGGCACTTTCGGCCACTGCCCTACTAGACACTTGTAGAGATCAGGGAATGTCTTCTTGACGTCGACTAACGTGCGAGAGACGCTGGAGGCGAGCAAGACACCGGCCTTGAATCCCTCCGGCGTGCCGTCCTTGAGGAAATCATGGGGGCACGATACTGTGATAGCTTTCCCATTATCCGCCGGCGTATAGGACACATCCCCACTGGCATCATATTGGACAACCGACACACCGTAGGTCCTGCAGAACTGCTCTACGGCGCTCGGCCCAGCTTTAATTCCAAAGGTGCTGAGAAATTCTTCCTTCTGGTCGCCAGGGACGAAGAGGGCAAGACGTTTTCCGATCTTGCTAGGCGGTGTGTTCTTCAGCGCAGCCTTCAGGTTCTCCATTCCCTCGTGCTTTGCACGAGCGGCATCCAGGAACAAGTGACAGGGCGTCTCGTCCTTTCTTTCGAGCAGCTGTGAGAACAGTCCCCTAAAGTCCGGCGTCTTGAGGGATGAGAGGCATACGGTCCTGGCATGCAGAATGGTCTCCAGAGCGGCAGTCCCCTCAAGATCCATGGCGCACAGCTCCCCCTTGTCGGTCGCCTCGGAGGACTCCGTAGGCTTCTTTTCCGCGGTGCGATACGCGCACCGCGGCTCACCTTCGCGAAGGACTACGTGTTCAAGGCACGATTCCAAAGACCGTTGGACCGGCCTGCCGCTGAACTGGTTCTCCACGAGAAGCCGGCCCAGGGCTCCGGTCTTCGCGAGTAGGCGAACGCTGAACGTGCCATCGTCGTCGTCCAAGAGGTGAAGCAAGACGCACGCCATTCGGGCTGCGCGGCCGCCGACGGCACACTTCTTTCCGCCCTTCTTGACTTTGTGGGCGCGAAAGTCCAGCAACAGATCGGGGAGCAGAGCGATACTCACGTCGATCCCTTGCCCCGTTGGCGTCCCATCCTTCTTCGTGCCGCCGACATACTTGAGGCACTCCAACTGCGTGTGGATCAATTCGACAGAATCAAACGACATTATTCGTTCTCCTCTTGACAACATTGACCATCGAAAACTGCTTCGCCAAAGCAAAGACAACTGCGCCGAAAGCCTTCCCGTTCCCTGCTCATCCGAAAGGCCCGCGGCAGCCCGTGCCGGCAAGCCCCAGAAATGCCTAAAGCCTGTCAGGCATCCTACTTGATGCAAATGGCGTAGGCAAGGGCTACCTCGGCGAGAGCATTCTTGCCCACGTATCGCGCACGATCCCAGCACGGTTACCCATACCAAGCTTGAGACTTCTCGTTATCGAGTATACTCTCAGGTCAGCTGTGAGGCAAGTGAGGGCGCCCTCTGGACCATGAAGACTCTCACCGTTGGAGAGCTTGATCTCACCTGCGGACGCCAGAAATGTTGCCATGGACATTTGATAATGGCCGTCGTAATCATGGAACGATGGGGCTGTTCGCCTGGGGGCAGGCCAGTACGGGCCCTGGCAGGAACGGCTGGCCGCAGATCCCGTCATGGCGGCTCGTCGATGCTCGAAACCAGATTGTGAAAGAGGGCGATCTCAAGGTCCGGAGTACGGCCCAGGTTGCGATAGTTGCATCCTATCCTTGAGCCGCCTGTCATTGAAATGGCCGTTGATCCAACCACTTCTGTCGACAAGATCGTCGCTGTGCCAGACCTCAGACAGGCGTCCGCCGAACTTCGTGAAGAAAGCTACGCTCGTATCGAGCGTCGGTGGAGCGCTGTGAAACTCCCAGCATTCGAACTGCTCAATGCCCTAGCACACGCGTGCGGCCCTCTCTTGGCACTGCTGGCGGATGCAGATTTGTTGGCATATCAAGCTATGCCAAGCTTTCATTCAAGGAAATCCTCCTTGGCAGTCACGCCGGGGGGGGGATCGCCCAAGGGCCGTTGCAGGCCCGCAAGTCCGTGTCGATGCGCTCTATGGCACCGACCGGGTTTCCCTACCATACACCTCGTCCGGAGTGATGGAGAAGATGGACAGCAACGCACTCCTAATCTTCAGCCACCTGGAGCGCGGCAAGGCCGATTTCGCGATGAGGCTTGACTTGCCACCAATTGGCAGGCTGCTGTGTCCGAGCCTTCCGTGAAGGACTCACTACGGCCCATCTGACGTCTGCGTCTCGAAGTGCCTCGCGATACTGCTGGAGCGTGAATGAACGCTGAGCAAGGCGCTGTTGCAATGGCGTACAAATGATACAATGAGGAACAAGAGTTCCTATAAGAAGGACAATTACCAATCGAAGGATAAGACATATACATAGACGTAGGGAGGACTTGTGTTGACAGCCGAGTGCTGGCGGCCATAATATGAGGTCACGTGGACGGAATGACGGGGGTATAATCCTACGGCTGCTGATGAGTATGGTTGGTTGTCCCAGTTCTTCACTTACGGTATCGGAGTGTTGACGACTGTGTTTGAGGCGGGAGGTGCAATGTTGAAAGGCGGCGGTGTCGAGGGTTTCCTGATGGAGATGGACGGGAGGGACTCGATGGGCGTCTGCCAGGTCTACTATGACAGGAACAACCGCAAGACGACGATGGAGTACGACCAGAATGATGATTCTGTCGCCCCCGGGTGGCAGCCGAAGTCTATCAGTCGGGACGATGCGGACAGCCAGCGGGCGGTGAAGCTGAGCTATTACACGACTTCTGGGGCGGACTTCTTCGGCCAGATCAAGTGGGCCGTGCTGCGCGAGAAGGCGTCGGCGGCCAGTTGGCCAGCTGACGACGCCGGCAGCAGCATGAACGTGCGTCGCGCGAGGTTTACCTACTATGAAGGCGCCAACGGCGACGATGACGACGCCTACGGCAATCCGGGGGATCTGAAGCTCATCGAGATCCAGGAGCCCGACACGGGCACGCCGCGGGCGGGGACGGACGCGGACTGGTCCACGGTTCAGGTTTACTACTTCCGCTATCTCGACGCAGAACCCGCCGCGGACAACGAGGGGAAGCTGACATACCTTCTCGAGCCGATGGGTTACGTTAAGCTTGTCGCGGCGGACCTGAGTGACGGCAGTGGCGGAACGATTGACGACCCCAGCGAGCTGGATCTGGTTGCGGCCGGGGACTTGGACGGCTTTGCCACTCGCAATTACAGTTACAACTCCGCTCAGGATTACTACTTGTCTTCGGTCGTGCAGCGTGGCGGATTAGATGGCTCGGGCAACTCGACGGACGTAACCAAGAGCTATGTTCGTACCTGGAATGAGAACCTGTCTCCGAGCGACGTGAGCGACCCGTACAACCAGTGGCAGCGCAAATTAGTCATCGAGGAGAAGGACTCCTCGGACAACGTGCTAAAGCGGACGACGTCCTTCGTCAACTTCTATGATGGGGTCCTATTCCGCATTGTCGAGGAAGGTGACGACATCGGGACGGACCCGAACACTCGCCGAGGGGTTGCGTATCGTTACGAGGACAGCAGGATCACGTGGGAGATCGAGGATTCGGCCATTGCGTGGTCTGCCATTAACACGGCCGGCGGGGTTGACGCCATTGCCTCGTCCAACAACGACATCTTCGGCTGGGCCAGCGACAAATCTGCATATATTGAGGACAGCTCGGGCGTGATTTGGGTTTACGACTTCGCGACGACAACGACGGCCACTACGTCGACGGCCGGTGACGTAGCCAAGTATGTCAAGACCAAGAAGCTGCTGGAGGGCGATGACGAGACGGCGGCGAACTTCCTGGCCTACACGTATATCGAGAACACCACTTCGATCGACGCAGATCACGTCTACGCAGTAGCGGAGGTGAAGCGATATCTGGACGCCAGCACTTACACCAGTACGGCCTACACGTACGATTGGTTCCCTGGGGCACCATACGCACACATCATGGCGAAGAAGATCACCGCCCGTCAGGTGAGCAGTGGTGAGTACCTATACTCCGTTGAGTTGTTCAACTCGCGCGGGCAGTTGACGTGGAGCTGCGAGGTAGATAGCGATACGAGCCCGACGGAATACCGCAACATTCAGCGACGCGAATATGACGACGCTGGCCGATTGTCCAGGCAGACGGACGACGTTTCCACGACGGTGGCGTCGCCGACTGATCCTGACAGTTGGACGTGGTCGACGGCGACGGGCTACGGCCTGCACCTCGTGACGGAGTACGACTACGATTCGATGGGCAGGATCATCGAGAAGCGCGGGCCGGTGTATGTTGCCCAGACCGACGGCGACGCCCCCTATGAAGTGGCCCGCGACGCGACGTGGTACTTCTACGAGGAAAACGACGCTGACGCCGCAGACACCAGCACGATCGTGTCGGGCTACATACGTCTCGATCCCAGCGACGACAGCGAGGCCGAGGACGTCATCGTCGGCCCGGTACGCGTGCAGAGCGTCTGCTGGGGCGCGTTGTCGGTGAGTTCGGCTATGAGGAAGCTGCCAGCAGTCCGTTCGTTGTGCCTCGCAGTGGGAACTTCATTGACCTTACCGGCAGCATCACCACAGACAACGCGGCGGCGACGTTGACGCGGTGGAAGAAGTCTTTCAACGGCGAGGGGCAATTGTCGGAGCGTTGGTTCTACCACGACGCCACGGGCGACACGGTGGGCGCGGACTACAAGAAGATCACGTATGCCTACGATGAGGCAGGGCGCCGGGTGCTTCATGTGGCCGCCGGCGAGAACACTGTGACGACCTATTCCATCGAGACGGTCCAGACACGTCAGACGGGCGGTTCGTTCGCCAGTGAATCGTTCAGCGTGAAGCGTGTTTACCCTCACATGTATGAGGAAACCGAGGGCCAGAGCACGGTCGACCGGCTAGCCGGACCTATCGTCATTACGATACGCGACGGGGAAGACAAGCTGACGTTCCGCCTGACTGCTACGCCGACGGACGGCTCGCCGGCGGACACAGACAACGACGATCTTCCCGATGGCGACGATGCCTGGTCGACGCTCACCGTGCTGTCGCTGGTCGCCTACGAGTACGACAACCACAACAGGCTTACCGTCACGCGCATACACACGGACATGACGAGCGTTGCCGGCGAGAGTGGCAGCCAGTTGCAACTCACGCTCAAAGAAGGGCGTTACTTCGAGACAGAGATGCTGGCCTACGATTTGCAGGACAACTCCCTGCGTGTCAAGGATCCGCGAGGCGTGATTGCAGCCGTGGTCTACGACGGTATCGGCCGCCCGTTGAGTCATTGGGTCGGCACGGACGACGACGCCCAGCGGACGAATCCCGGCAACGGCGACAGCGACCTGATGAAGGTCAGGGAGGTGTACTATGACGACGCATTCGACGGCACTGGTGACCCCTTGCCCCACGCTACGGCAGTGCGGCGCCTGAACGCCGGCTTCGAACTGGGCGACAGCCCGAGCTGGTCGGGAGAGACGGTGGACTACACCGAACAACGGATGACGCCGTTCCTGAAGCTGGCCAACGAGACGATTGCGGTTGGCGAGGAGAGCCCGCGCAGCGTGCCGTTCCGGCACAGTGCGACGATAGCGCAAGAGGGCACATGGCGGCAGACGACCAGCGACGGTGTGATCAACGGCGTCTCCTACATCTACGCGGCGGGTACCTGGCCGCCCAACCTCAATGAGAGCACGCGCGGGGCCCTGCTGGCTCAGACGGACTCGGTCCGTGATGGCGCGGGCAGAATGATTACTCAGCGGACCTACAAGGTCTCCGGCGGCTCGGCGGGCAGCACGGTCGATACGGACTACACCTACAACACGGCCGACTTGCTGGAGACGACTACAGGGCCGGACGGCATAACGCGAAAGACGCTGTACGACTCAGCCGGCAAGATCACCAGCCTGACGCTGCTGGATTCGAGCGAGAACTCCCTGGAGCACACGGAGTACGTCTACGAAGCCTCGGCCATCGGTACTGGCCGACAGAAGTCGACGATCATGTGCATCGCCGACGGGACCAGCGAGGAGACTGTCAGCAATATCTGGTACGACACAAACCATGACGGCACGGGGTACGGTCAGCACCGCATTACCGGCACGTCGTTACTCCAGGCGGGCTTGGCAACAGTGGCGTACATGGTTGCCGAGTATGAGTATGATTCCTCCGGTCGTCGCGACACTGTAATTACCCCTGATCCGGACAGGACCAGCGCAACGCTCGTTCCGTTCAAGACGATCACGTCGTTCAATGCGGCGGGCCGAGTGACGTCGGTCAAGCAGTACGCCTCGGGCGGGTCGGACGTGCTGATTACGCAGAGAGACACAGAGTACGGCGATTTGACGTTCGACGCGACGACAGAGGCCTTCATGACCAAGAGTCTAGTCTACTCCTCTAGCGGGACCAACGGCGACCGCACCGAGGTAGCCTATGACTATGACGATCTCGGTCGACGCTGCAAGGCTACCATGTCGGCGGGCGGGTACTCCAAGAGGGACTACGATGTACAGGGGACCGTCATGCACACGTACGTTTGTTCAGACGAAGGCCTTACGAGCAACGTAGACGATGTTGCCGGCGATACCGTCGTCGAGCAAATGAACTTCGACTACGACGGAAGACGGCGTTTGGTCCTGACCACGGCTCTGCTGCGAGCCGACGACGATTCGAGTACGACCGGCTTGCTCCAGGCCCCGGCGACCAAGCAGTTCGTCTATGATGCGTGGAACCGGCTGGTGACGGTCACCGTGTCCGGCACGTCGTCGACGACGCTCATCGGCTACGCCTACGACGGCCTGAACCGACGGGTCCAGAGGGCCTCGCCGATCACCGAGAACGCGACGTACGACTACTACTTCAACACTAAGTGGCAGGCGTTGGAAATGGATATGACGCCGAGCGAATCGTCGGTGTTCACTTACCGTCAGTACGTGTGGTGCGAGCGTTATATCGATGCACTGCTTCTGCAGGACTCCGACAGCGACGAAGACGGCGTGGCGGGCGACGGTGACCTGGGCAAGAGCGCGTCCGGCCTGGACGAGCGTCTGTTCTTCCTCCAGGACGCCAACCACAACACGTGTCGGATAATGGCCGACGACGGCACGACGAAGGTGAGGTCGGAATTCACGCCTTATGGCGACATCGCCGGTATTGCGATGGCCATGGACTTCGATTCGGGCCGAGCGTCATCGCCCTGGCCGGCCACGAGTTGGACATGACCTCGTACCTGCTGCACGCCCGCAATCGGTGGCTGAACTCAGCCATGGGCAGATGGCTGCAACGCGACCCCGTTGGCTACGTTGATGGGATGAACCTTTACAAGCACGTCCGAAGCAATCCCGTGGCATACGTCGACCCGTTCGGCCTACAAGAGGGTGGGGCCGCCGCAACAGAGCCCGCCGACGAGCCACCGACGGAGGTGACCGTTGCAGTTTCTGCTCATGGTTCAAGGGCCGGCGGCGAAGGGGCCTTTGATGGGAGAGCAAGCAAATCAGGTGGCGGCGATTACGATACTGTTGACACCGGCAAGGAGTTGCTTGATCTCTTGGAGGAGAAGTCCAAGAACAACTGTTGCATCAAGACCTTGGCCATTCACAGCCATTCCAACGGTCACAACGTCAGTATGAGATGGGATTCGGGATTCTTTCAGGATGGCGAGGCCGGTGTCAGAGAGCCGCATGCCGATAATCCCCCGGCCAACGTAGGAGATGCACACACCCAAGTGGACGGTGCGTCACGGAATGTCGCGGACTTGAAGCAGGCGATAGATGACGGTAAGATCGAATTCTGTGACGGCTGTGTGATCAAGCTCTTTGGCTGCTACCAGGGAGGGGCAGATGGCCTCGCGAAGGCATTGTCTCAGAACACCCCGTGTCAAGTTATTGCCGCAACAGGATCGAGCTATCCGGTGAATGAGGCAGGAGAACGCGTTGGCTCAGACACCACCGACACCGTCGAAGACCAGACGGAGGTCGGGGCTCGCTCAACGGCAGGTTTCCGCCGGTGGGAGAACGGTGTGGCAACAGAGATAGCAGCGGACGAAACAGTGGACTACTGATGTTGGGCAACACATGTGTCCAGGAAGGACATTATACTCATGAAGCGATCCATAGTGGGTGTCTGTGTTGTCATGACCATGCTCACGACGTCGTGTGTGCGTTCGGGCAACGACTCGGACCATCGTGTAGACGGCATGACGTTCGCGGAGTACGTTGACTCATTCAAGGTTGCTCTGCCCGATAGAGGCGTACCAGAGCTTCAAGAGCTACCTGATGCCGTATATCAGGACGTCTTGAAGCTCAAGGAGTCTGATGAAGCGCTGTATCAGCGATTGGTGTGCAGGCAGTTGATGAAATATGATGATTTCTACATGAGGAACTTCCGGCAGAGCTATTCGCTGATCAGTCCATACGAATTTGAGGCTGGAGAACACGCTGTTGAGGGCAACAACAAGTTCTTCCTTCTGCGGTGCTTCATGGAGTTCTCCGGGACGAAGATCTATCCAGATGAAGACCTGTATCCCTCCAACACGGTAGAGGATTGGTACAAGGCCAATATGATCACAGACTGAACTGCGATCATGGGAGTCAAGCTGCTTGGTCTTCGTCAGCGACTGGACTGAAGGTGGCCGACGGCTTCGGCTGCTGTGCGTGGTCGATGAGCTTACGCGTGAGTGTCTGACGATAGAGGTCGCCAGACACTTCACGGGTGTGGATGTGGTCCGGACGCTGGATGAGTTGTTCGCGGCTTGTGGCAGACCGAGCTACCTGCGAAGCGACAACGACCTGGAGTTCGCATCCATAGCCGTCAAGGCTTGCGGCTATGATGGGCTGAATCAGATAGGTCGATGAGCAGAGACCTTCGCTCGCGCTGCAGAGATGATGGCCCTGGCCGAACGTTCAGTGCCCATCAAGTCATGCTAACGCTGCAATACTTGTTCGCCGTGCGTGGCGTGCCGGAGCATATTCGCAGCGACAACGGGCCTGAGTTCGTTGCCAAGGAGATCGGGCGCTGGCTAGAGCGGGCCTCGGTTGATACGCTCCACATCCGGAAAGCAAGCCCTTGGGAGAATGCATACGTGGAAAGCTTCAATGGTAAGCTGCGAGATGAACTGCTGAACCGGGAACTGTTCCTGAGCTTGGCAGAGGCGAGGTACGTGCTGGACGAATGGCGGCTGGATTACAACCACCGTCGCCCGCACAGCGGCATCGATTGGAAGACCCCCGCGGCGTTCGCGGCGGCAACGTTGGCTGGCCCTCCAGTCGGGGCTACGCCCCTCCCTACAGGCCACCCAACGAATAAACAACCGATTCTCTCATAACACCTGGCACTAAGAGCGGGAAGGGGTCAATCGCTGGGACGATGTCGACCGGCCCCAGGCACGGCCGTGCCTGGGCTTTGGACGACCGGTTCTTGGGCATTGCATCTGTTGCCTTCTTCGTACGTTTCTGTACCCGCTTGGTTTTCTTTGTGTTCTCCGTGTCCTTCGGGGTGAGTTCGCCTTTGCATTTGCGCAAAAGAAAGGCCTCCAGGGGTTACCTGGAGGCTGATCGTATAAGGCGGCATTGACCTACTCTCCCGCTATTCGCAGTACCATCGGCTGCCAGGGCTTAACTACTGTGTTCGGGATGGGAACAGGTGTGGCCCCTGACATATATACACCGCCACTGCCCGAATACCCGCTTGTGCCATCGCTGCACACAGTCCGACTGCCATCATCATCGCAACAATTCGTCTGGTCATGGTTTGCTTGGTCATAGTGAGTCTCCTTGATTCGTTGCCCCGGTAATCCCGAAGCCGTCCTTTTTTCGGATTGGCCGGGCCCGGCCACACAGCCGAGCCCGGCTCTTCTGCAAATCGTTTGAAACGCCTACTTCCCGGCTCCGGCGGATCTACGACTCGACCTGCGCTTCAGCACGGCCAGGCCGCCGATGGCTAGCAGGCTCATCGTGGCCGGTTCGGGAACTGTGTAGAGTTCGAAGGCCAGATCCTTCGAGAAGTAGCTGATGCCGTCCGGTCCGTCCAGGTTGTCCACGTAGTGGGTGTCCCGGAAGGTGGATGGGTCCTGGTAGAAGAATATATCCGACCCGGTTGTTGCATCAGGGCCCAGGTCTACAAAGTCGATCGCGCCGGTGACCGCATCATCCTGGAAGTGCCATATCTCCGCCAGCGGATCGTAGAAGGGCCCGGGGCCTTGGTTGTTCTCGCCTGGGAAGACGTTCGGCGAGGCCAGCGGATCCTTGATCGTGTAATCGCGGTTGTGCCACCCCCACTGCAAATCCGTGCCGTCCTTGTCCCAATCGATCAGCGCGACAATCTTCAGCCAGTAGACGGTGTCGGCCCGCTGGGCGAAGGGGATCTTCAGTTCGGCGTTGTACTCAAAGGTCCGCTCGAAAGGACTGCCGCCCACCAGCCTCTCGGTGAACGTGCCCGATAGCACCGACAGTGGCCCGCGATCCACCACCTGCGACAGCAAGGGCTCGCCAGGAATGCTGAAGCCATTAGGACCATTCGGAATATCCGTCTCGAACGAAATCAGAAAACGCTGCACGCCGTCGATTCCCGTGTAGTCGCCGGGATACGAGCCCCACCACTTCACGTGCACTACATCGCTATCATAATTATCGGCAAAATCGTCGGCCATGAAGATGCCCGAACCGAAGGCGCCCGTGTTCGATCCGTAAATGCCCATATCATGGTTGCCGGTGATAAAGCTCGCCTCATTGTGGCCCCAGTAGACTTGCCCTTCGATCATCGTCTGGACCATCGGCTTTTGTGAAAACTTCAGCACGTCGCGATCCGGCAGCGGGTCGGCCAGAACGGAGGCGGAGGCGATGGCGATCGCCAGTAGGGCAAACAGGATGTTGCGTACGTTGAGGATGTTGTGTTTGTTGGTGTTCATGATTCTTGTCCTTTTGGTCAAGTGGTTTCAAATTCTGGGCTGAATGGTTTCAGGTCCAATTTCGTCTACAGGTTGCCTGCGCGACGGCGTCGCCGCGCCAGCAGTCCAAGCCCGCCGAGGCCGAGCATGGACATTGTCACCGGCTCGGGCGCCTCTACGGGGATGCGGAAGATCAGGTACTCGTCGTGGTTGAACCCGGAACTGCCGGGCGGCACGGTGAACGGCGGGTTGGCCGACGTGGTGTCGTTGCCGCTGTCGTACCACATCCATCGGGCGTCGTCGTCGATGCCGCTGATCGTCGCAGGATGGATGCCGCCGGCCACGTTGGTCAGCGCACTGGCTGTCGGCATGACCCAGCCGAGCGACGGGTTCGCGCCGGCGTTGGCGTTGAGGATCTCGGTGGTCAGGCCCGCCAGCGACGGCGCGGGCGACCAGTTGTCCAGATCCACCCCGGTGGCCGTCACTTCCCACGGGGTGTTGCCGCTGACGATCTGTCCGCCGATCGTCAGGTTCGTGAAGTCCGCCAGCACGCCCTGCATGACCGAATCGTCACTCCAGGCGGCGATGTATATCCACGAACTGTCCGGTATGGTCAACGAATAGGACTCCGTCGACCAGATCATGCCCGCCGTCGTGTTCACCGCCCCGCCCAACCACGTCGTCGCGCTGAACTCATCGCCATAATAGATGGCGTAGGCGTTGTCGGTGGTCATCGTTACGTCGAAGTTCTGTGCTCCCGATGCTCCCACCGCCGTTAGCAGCAGGATTATCGCGGCGGGAAGTAGGCTTGTTATCCGGTTCTGTCTGTTGCGTTTACTCATGGTCTTTACCTTTCTTTCAATGATGAATGATGATGGCCTCCAGACGGCCCTATTTGCGTCTCCGCCGCTTCAGCGCAGCCAGGCCTCCGATGGCAAGCAGGCTCATCGTGGCAGGCTCGGGGACTGTGTAGAGCTCGAACGCCAGATCCTTCGAGAAATATCTGATGCCGTACGGGCCGTCGAGGCCGTCCACGTAGTGGGTGTCCCGGAAGGTGGACAGCCCCTGCTCGAACGTTATGCCCAGCCCGGTATCCGGGTCGTTGCCCAGGTTCACAAAGTCGATCCCGCCGGTGACCGCGTCGTCCTGGAAGTGCCAGATTTCCGCCGTCGAATCGCTAAAGGGCCCAGGGCCTTGGTTGTTCTCGCCGGGGAAGACATTCGGCGAGGCGAGCGTGTCCTTGATCGTGTAATCGCGGTTGTGCCACCCCCACTGCATGTCCGGGCCGTCCTCGAACGGATCTATCAGCGCGACGATCTTCAGCCAGTAAACGGTGTCGGCCCGCTGGGCGAAGGGGATCTTCAGTTCGGCGTTGTACTCAAAGAGCCGCTCAGCCGCACTGCCGCCAACGAGCTTCTCGGTGAACGTGCCCGATTGCACCGACAGCGGGCCGCGATCCACCACCTGCGACAGAATGGGATCGCCGGGATGGCTGAACTGCGGATTGTTGGCCGGGTTAGCGGGAATGTCCTTTTCGAAGGATATTAGAAAACGCTGCACGCCGGCATTACCGGTGTAGTCGCCGTTGGGATACGAGCCCCACCACTTCACGTGCACGACGTCGCTATCATAATTGTCGGCAAAATCGTCGGCCATGAAAATGCCCGGGCTGAAGATTCCCGTGTCCGAGCCATACATGCCCATATCGTGGTCACCTTCGATATAGCTCAGTTCGTCGTGGCCCCAGTAGACTTGGCCGTCGGTCGTCATCATCTGGTCCATCGGCCTCTGCGAAAACTTCAGCACGTCTCGATCCGGCAGTGGGTCGGCCAGAACGGAGGTGGCGGCGATGGCGATTGTCAGTAGGACAAACAGGACGTTGTGTGTGTTGATGTTCATGATTCTCTTCCTTTGGGTTAAATGGTCTTGTGGTCTGGGCTGAATGATCTCAGGTTCTGGGTTAGATGGGGTCTGGCCCGATTTCGTTCATGGGCTGCCCTCGCGACGTTGCCGCCCGCACGAGGGCAACAGTGGCGCGGGGGTCAGCGGCATATCTTTCTGTTCGTTCTCATGTTCTGTCTCCTCTCGTTCTTGTCTTGTTCTCGTTGGCGTCATCCGGGGGCCGGCTCTGCAGGCCGACGCCGGAGTGACTCGTTATCACTCTTTGCCGTTCGTATGGCTGTTGTGGCAGTTCTCGCTCAGGCCGCCAACTGCGGGCTGTCGCCCGTGATGTTGGTCCGGACGGGACGCCGCCGGCCTGTGCCTGGCAGGCTCTGCCGTGCCCGACGATCCAACTCGACTTCCACTGCCGCCTGGACCTCTGCGTCGCCCAGTATCCTCAAAAGCAGCAATTGCTCTCCGCTCATGTCTGTCAGTTTCGTTTCCATGATGATTCCTCTCTCTTTCCGGCTCGCACCGGGATTATGGTTCTTGGACAACTTCCGCCGATGCGGGCATGTCCAGCGCCTGCGCCAGCCGTTCGATGAGTACCGGGCGAGGCAGAAACACGTCCGCCCCGGCCAGCCTCGCCAGTCGCTCGATCTCCGGCCTTCCCGTCGGCCCGACGGCGATGAGCCGCTGGAGCGACGGCAGGGCCGCCAGGCGGGCGACCAACATATGACCGGCCGAGACCAACTCCGTGGCGATGACGGCCTGCTGGACGAACTGGCTCCGCACGATCTGCAGTGCCTCGTCCACGCTGGCTGCCGCAGCCACCTCTCGGCCCCAGCTCCGCAGCAAGCCTTCCAGCAAGGACGCGTTGTCGCTGTTGGACTCGGCTACCAGAACGGTATTTTCACGACGCAGTACCATTGTTTTCTCCGCTGTCCCGCCGCCCTGTGCGGCAGGCCTGTTACATACCTTTCCTAATAAGCAACAGCCGTGCCAAAGCGGCTTTGCCGGGCCGGAAGAACTCTAACAGCCTTATTTCCCAGAGGTTACGTCTTGCTGGCAGCAGGCAAAGGGCTTGGGCGGCGCTGCGGCCAATGGGGCGTTTGGCCACGGCCTCGCCGAGGGAAGGGCGCTATCGTCCAACAGTATCAGGGGGTTGGTCGCGATGGGGCGATCGGCCACGCGGTGGGGCGATCGGCCACAGAATAGTGCAGCGGCCAACCGGCGGGGTCATCTTTGCAGGTAGGGAAAGAACACAATGAGAACTGGCATCGCCCCTGCCCCTCAATGCGGCGAGTTTACAAATCGTAGCGGCGCATCATCCGCCACAGGCTTTTGCGGTCGATGTCCAGCAGACGGGCCGCCTGCGAACGCACACCGTTGGACGCGGCCAGGGCTCGCCTGACATGGTCGCGGCTTGCCTGCCGTAACGAAAGAAATGATGTTCTGCGCTCAGTGTCGGTAGCGCCGCCGAAGATATCGCCCGGCAGATCTTCCGGCTCGATGACAGGCGTTCGCCCGAGCACGTAGGCGCGCTGAATCACATTGGCCAGTTCCCGCACATTGCCCGGCCAGTCGTGTGCGATCAAGACCGTCATCGCCGCCGATGAGATGCTCTTTGTCGCCACGTCCAAGGCTTCGGCGATTCGCTGGAGCATGTAGCTGGCGAGCGTGGGGATGTCTTCGCGGCGATTGCACAATGGCTGGAGTGTTAGGCAGACGACGTTCAGGCGGTAATACAAGTCGCGCCGAAACGTGCCTTCCTCGACGGCCTGGGCCAAATCACAGTGCGTCGCGGCGATCACGCGAATGTCGATTGGCACCGGCTGCGTGCCGCCGACGGGGATAACTGCCCGCTCCTCGAGTACGCGAAGCAGCTTGCTCTGCAGCGACTTACTCATGTCGCCCACTTCGTCCAGGAGGATCGTTCCCCCATCGGCCGCCCGAAGAAAACCGATCGTCTTTTGTGCGGCGCCGGTGAATGCGCCGGCCTCGTGGCCGAACAATTCGCTTTCCAGGAGCGACTCGTGGATCGCCGCACAGTTCACCCCCACGAACGGGCCCTCGCGCCGCCGACTGATCTGATGAATGAGACGTGCCGTAAGTTCCTTACCCGTACCGGTCTCGCCGGCCAGCAGCACGTTGACGTCATAGCCGCCAAGCCGGAGCAGATGATGCCGCAACGCCCGGATGGACGGCGACCAGCCGACCAGCGAGCCGCCTGAAGACTGCCGCATCGATGCATTGACCATGTGCTCCTCTTTTCTCCGTCAAAACGCGGGCGGTTAGACATGCGGGCCGCCGCTACGGCTCTCTTGCTTCCCCACCCCGAAAAGAACCGTCTCCTCTTCCTTGAGTGGGACAGATGTGTTTTTACAAACAAAACGAGGAACTACCTGCTGCTTTCTACATAACACCGGCAGTTTACCCTATGTTTAGGGGCAGTTCAATCAAAAAACATTCCCTGTATAACTTTTGTCAGAATGCCAAGCCATCTACCTAGTGGTTGGCAGGATGCATATCTCCGCTGCGCACGCTGGGACTTGACTATATCTGCTTATCACAACTGCCGATACCGGGCGAGTCGGTGTTCCTGGCGATTTCCAGCGTGTTCTTCTACCCGATGCAACTCGCCCCCAGAGCTGGCAATTCTTGGCGACGGCTATTTCGGGCGATCTATGCTCTCCGGCGCCGACAGTTCTTCGACCCGCCTCTACGAAGCAGGCCAATCGCCCCGCATCCCATGAGCAAGAACGTCATCGGTTCGGGAATCGCATCGACGCCGCCGTTACTGGCGCCGTAATACGTGCCAAGCGTGGTCAGGTCACCAAGCTCGATGTCCAGGTCCAGGTACCCGTTGGCGTTGCCCTCGGCCCACGTGCTGCCGACGCCGTAGTACGTGCCGAGCCTGGTCAGGTCGGCCAGCTCGATTTCGCCGTCCAGGTTGAAATCGCCGTACTGCGTTCCGAATATCGGGTTACCGTCGCCATCGACAGCCGTGGTCTCAACCAGGTAGCGGACGAGGTAGTCCAGGTCATCCAGGTCAATGTCGCCATCGGCCCCGCCGGTCGTACCGTTGGCGCTGAGGTCGTAGTTGCCCGCGGTGGGGGCTATGCCCGTGCGAATGTACTCGGCCATCAGGTCGATGTCCTTGCCGTTTATCTCACCATCATCGTTGACGTCGCCGGGGACCGGGACTCTGGCGCGAGCAACGCGTATGCCGGTGCTCCGATAGTCATAAGAGCCCAGATAGATATCCGGGTCTCCCGCCCAAAGCCAGATCGGGTTCTCATCTTCATCCCCCGGATCCCAGGGGGTCAGAACTTCGTAATGATCCGACCTCATCTCCTGATAGCCGATATCATAGCTGCCGCCGCGTATCACTCGGCCCGGCGAGACCGGGAGGTCCGTGAACCCCGCGTCCTCTGTCCATTCCGCCAGATTGCCGCCCTGATTCAGCGTGCCGTATGGGCTTTCCGACAAGTCCCAGAAGTCGACCTCAGACGTCCAGTGCCCGTCCCCGGTCCTGCCGTCGGGGTAGTAGCCCTGCCCCATGAAGGTGGCAGCGTTGTACGGGCCATATTCTGCATCCAAATCGCGCGCGTTCAAATCCCATACGCCGTAGGATGGGTTGACAGGATATCTGTCCGAGCCGGTCGGATATATCCAATAATCATCTGTGCCATTGGCATCGGCGCCTGGGCTTACGGGGTCGTGATAGGCGGCCTTGTACCACTCGTCCTCGCTGGGGAGCATGTATTTGGCGCCCGCCTGGCGCGTTATGGACACATCCATCAGTTCGGCATTGGTCACGGCGCCGTTGAGGTTGTAAGCGCCCGTCTCGGTGGTCCCTGCGCCTTGCAGGCCGGTCGGCTGATCGTTGTGCAGCCAGTTAACGAAGCGGGCGGCATCGCCCCAGCCGACATAGTTGACCGGACGGTTGGCTCGGTCTGGCGTGACGGAATAGCTGTAATTGCCGTCCGAGCCTGACTGCACTATCTCACAGCCACCGAAGCCTTCCACATCATAGCCCGGGCCTGACATGTAACTGTTGTAAAGCAGGTACGTGTCCGTAACAGCCACGGCGTTGAGGAACTGCGTGTACTGCGCGGTCGTCACCTCGTATGTGCCTATAGCATAGGAGTAGGCCACGCTGCCACGTCCAGTCGTGTCAGCGGCGTTGCCGGGGTTCAGGATAGGCACGAACTCCAAGCTGAGCGAGTCGCCGGACATGGCGAAAACATCCTCGCCGATGGCCGGGACAGTCAGGCACAGATCCATTGCGATCACCACGGCTACCATTCGCTTGCTAATCATAACTGCGCTCCTTGATCGGGAATGTCTTCAGGCCTGTTTATGACCCGCCGACAATCAGGCGGCAACCCGCCACTTGGCCGATAAGGCCGGCATGGCGTATCTTCTGCTGAATTCATCTTCCGCCCTCGCACCACGCGAGAGTCCTTATAACGCTTATTGCCCCGCATGTTTCCCACAGCGGGCCCTGTAAACACGCCCGCCGTGGCGAGAAACAGCAGGCGGACCACAAATGGCCCGCCCACTGATTTCCCGTACACTTCTCGCTACAGGTTACTACCTGTTGCGCCTACGCTTCAGCATTGCCAGGCCGCCCAGGGCCAGCAGGCTCATCGTGGCCGGCTCGGGGATCGGAGCTGCAAGACGGAAGCCCCTGCGGTAGTTGTTCTCACTCGCCAGCCCGCCGCTCTTGGCGGCCCAAGTGGCATGGGCGCCCATGGGCTGGGCGAACGCGTTGCCCATCGCCAGTGAGTTGAACTGCCAATTGTCAAAAACGTAGCTATCGCCGATCCACTCATTTACGTTGCCGGCCATATCGAACGCACCGTAAGGGCTCGTCGTGTTGACGAAGGTGCCGACGGGCAGGATTGCGTCCGTGTTGCCCGCTACGAGAGCGACGTCGAGGTTGGCCGTATTGGTCCCGGCAACGGGAGTCCGTGCTGCAGGATAGATGTCCGATGTCGTGGGGACATCGTAGTAACCGCCCGCGCCGTCATAGAACGCCGCCTTGACCCACTCATCTAGGTTGGGCAGGAAGAACGTGGCGTTAGCATCACGCCCGGCAAGGTAGGCCGTCTTCAGGGAGCCCGAAGAATTCGCGCCGTTGAGGGCGTAAACGCCGGTCTCCATGTCGCCGCCGCCCTGGCCGTTGTGCATCCAGTTGGTGAAACGTGCGGCATCGCCCCAACTGACATAGTTGACGGGCAGATTCGGCTCCACGGCCGTGTAGGTGAAGCTGCCGTCGGCGCCGCTTCGGTTGATCTTGCTGCCATACACGGGGTCGCCAAGTTTGCCGTTGACCGACAAGCCTGCATCGGTGCCCATCTGACCGTTGTACAGCAAGGTCGATGTGGCGGCTGTGGTCGCCTTGGCGTTGAGGAACTCGGCGTACTGACCGGCCGTCACCTCATACTTGGCGATGTTGAATGCGTCAGCCACGGCGCCGGCCGGCGCGTCAGGCCAATGCCACTCTCCCGAGCCGATCATCATTGTGGCCGTGTTGCCCGCATCGCCAACGGTGACCATGTCGATGATGACGGTCGCCTGTGCCGCTGCGGTGATGGCCAACAAGGCCATCAAGAATGTTAGTGTCTTCTTCATACCATTTTCTCCTGACATGTATAGAGCCGGGACCTCACAAGCATGTGACCTCGACGTGCCTCCGGCGGTGCGTTTCCGACCAACGGGTCGGCCCGCTACCAGCCGCTGTTTGAGCATTGTGACAGACTCGGGACCTTTCCACAAGAAAAAATTCGCCGTCTCAGGTGATCTTTCTTTGACTTCACGGGGAATTACCGGATAATAAGGTGCTGGCGATGCGAGATTTGAGGTCGACCGCATGCAACAGCGGGAAGGACAGTTTCGCCGTGTGTTCATTGATATCCGCCTGTTTTTGTTCACGTGCGCAGGCAAGCCGGTCAGTAGGAATTGAGGCATCGTGGGTATTTCGATCGTAGATGTAGCGAAGGCAGCTGGCGTTTCCAACATGACGGTTTCGCGTGTGCTCAGCCGCAGCCGGGGCGTCAGGCCTGAGAACGTAGCGGCTGTCATAGCGGCCGTTGAGGAGTTGGGCTACGTCGCGCCCTTTCGCAAGAGGGGCCCAAAGCCCAAGGCCGGTCCCCGCAGGAAGGTCAAAAGAGCCCTGCTGGCAATTCCTTCCATCCCCTCAGCCGAGGTCGACCCGTTCAAGGTATTCCTCGAATCTCCCTTTGGGCGGGACGTGGCGACCGGCGTTCATCGCGCCGCCGACGAACGTGGCGTCCAGGTTGATGTCACGCCCGTCGTGCTGGATGGCCAGCCGATTGATACAATGGAGGCCGACGGAATTATTTTGATCTTCGCAGGTTTGGAAGATCCGGCCGCGGTGCTGGCCATGCTGCTGGCCGGCGTGGATGCCGACTTCCCCTGCGTCGTGTTGCCCCAACGTCTGATGCCCCGACACCCGGCGTGGGACAGCGTAACGGTCAGCACGAACATGATGGGCGAATTGATCGTCGAGAAACTGCTGGCCTATGGGTGCAGTTCCCTTGCCCTCGTGTCCAACCTTCCTCGCCAAAAGATGCCGCACGACCTGATATATGCCTTCCAAGACGAAGCGAGGCACAACGATGTGGCCAACTACTACGTTGGCCCACGTATGTACTACGCCAGTGGCGCCGACGAAGCCCTCGTGATCGACGGTTCGCCAAAGGCGTTGGTCGATCAACTGCTGGACCTGCCTCGCGTGCCGGACGGCCTGGCCATGGGCGTCGAGTCAGTAAGCGATATGTATGACGAACTGCGGAGCAGGGGCCTCGAGCCGGTTACCAAGGAACCAAGGTCTGGCAAGTCGGTTGTCATAATGACGCCTGCGACTGTCAAGCTCTGGCTGCATCCGGTCAAGCCTCAGCCCTACCGGATTGGCTATGACGGCATCGTTACGGGCGAATACCTCATGAAGCAGTTGCTCAGGCGGATCGCACGTCCCGCCGATCCGATAACCGAACTGTCCATCGCGCCGGAAGTGCTGGACTGAGCGGGCCCACTTGGCGCGGGCGCGATCAGGTAAGCCGCTCAACGTAGACGTAGTACGCCCCGCACTCCTCGCCGGCGGAGGTGAACCAGGCATCCAGCGTGGTTGTCGCCGCGGCGGCCAGGTCGACCTCGAACGTCGCCTCAATATCTCCCGGCGCGACCTCGCACGTCCACTGCTGCTCGCCCACGCCCAGGCGTGCGCCCGTGGGATGGATCGCGGCATGGGCGCCTTCCGGCGGCGCGGCGACGTGCCGGCCGGTCTCCTCGGCGGCCAGATCGGCGTCGATGGCCAGGCCCAACTCCTTCGGCCAGCGGCACAGGCGGAGCCGGTACCGCCCGTCGCGTGCCACCGTCACGGTCCATCGGCCTGTGGTCTTTTGCGCCAGCACGATTTGCGTCTGGCTCCACGCGACGTCGCCCATCACGTCCATTGCATTCAGCCGCGTGGGGTTCTCCGACTCGTGGCCGATGGCGATCGGGCAGTACTCCCGCATGCGTGGCCCCACGGCCTCGTACCAGCGTTCGTACTCATCGCCGAGTCGCTCGACGACGCCCGGGTTCTCCTCGGCGACATCCGCGCGCTGGCTGGGGTCGGCCTGGATGTCATACAGCTCACGCCCGCCCACCAGCCTCCAGCGACGCGTCAGCACGGCGCTGGTCCACTTGTCGGGCGGCTGGGTGCCTTGGTCGTTGTGCAGAAAGTGCACACGGTCGCCGGCCAGGCGGCCCGCTTGCCCGCGGAGCAACCCCGCCAGGCTCACGCCGTCCGGCGGCATGCCCGGCGCGGCCGGCAGGTTGCATAAGTCCACGAAGGTCGGCAGCAGGTCCACGTCCAGGCACATCTCGGTCATGGCTTGCCGTTCGGCGATTCCCCCAGCCGGCCAGCGAATGAAAAACGGCACCTTGTGTCCGCCATCGTAAAAGCTGCCCTTCATACCTCGCAGCCCGGCGTTGTAGCCTCGCGTCTCCAAGCCGCGCTCATCCAGCTCGGCTGAGGCGGATGAGCCATTGTCCGTCATGAAGATGAGAATCGTGTCGTCCTCAATTTCCAGCTCAGCCAGTTTCGCGCGCAGGCGGGCGAAGTTGTCGTCGATGTTCGTGATCATGCCGTAGAAGGCCGGCTCGCAGATATCCGGGTCGCCCTCGTACATCCGCCGATACTCGTCGGCGACCAGATAAGGAAAATGCGGCGCGTTGGTGGCGAGGTAGCAGAAGAACGGCTCGGCGGCGACGCCCTCGATCCACGACATCGCCTGGTCGAACCACACGTCGGTGCAGTAGCCCGTGTGCTGCGTGGGCTCGCCGTTATGGAAGTAGGTGTCGTCGAAGTAGTTGTTACCCCAGAAGTCCGGCGCCTGGCCGACCCCGCCGCCCTTGTGGGCTACCACATGCTCAAAGCCCCGGTCCTGCGGGCGGAAGGGGTAGTTGTCGCCGAGGTGCCACTTACCGAACATGCCCGTGCGGTAGCCGGCCTGTGCGAACAGATCGGCCAGCGTCGTCTCGTTGGCGTCCAGCAGTGACCGTCCCCAACACGTGGCCCATGCGCCGTTGTAGGCCGGCCTGTGCCCGCTCATGATCGCGCCGCGCGTTGGTGTGCACAGCGGCTGAACGTGGAAATCCTCGCAGCACACGGCCTGGCCGGCGAATCGATCTATGTTCGGCGTACGAAGCCACGGATTGCCCGTGCATCCGAGGTCCGGGTAGCCCTGGTCGTCGGTGATTACGAGAACAACATTCGGCCGTCTGCCGCCATCGACCATGACAACACTCCTTTCGCCAGGAGAGCGATGCTACACGCTCGCCATTGGGGTCACAATCATGCATTGGGGCGGCTGTGGGTCCCGGCCAGCGCAGTGGCCGGGCTTGGGGGGGGGCGAGGCGTGATTAGTGGGGTTGTGTGACGGTCTGTTCTTCGGGCTAGCTGCTTGCCGCTTGGCGGGCGCGGCGTTTGCGGGCGCGGCGGCGGGATCGTTTCCAGATTTGGCTGATCGACGACGCCAGAAGGTGCGGCGCGTGGGGCAGGATCTTTGGCAGGAAGCTCAGCGCCTCGTTCTTCACGCCCTTGGAGATAATGCGGGCGATTTGGCCGGGCCCGTAGAACTGGCCGTAGATTTCCCGCCGCAGGTGTCGCAGGTCGGACACGGAGCATTCATCGCTGAATACCTTGCCGTTGTCGGCAACGTGGTAGCCCGGGCTGTCGGCGACCAGGCCATCCAAGGCCGAATGCAAACCCGTGCGGAGCCTGGACAGGGCGATCGTATCCACACCCAGCTCGTGAGCGAACGGGGCGATCTGGCGCATGTCATCCAGACTCTCGCCGATGCAGCCCAGAATGAAATAGCCATGCAGAAACATGTTGCTGTTGCGCAGGACCTTGAAGTGCTCGCGGAGTTTGTCGGTGTTGAAGCCCTTCTGCATGCTCCGCAGCGTCTTGTCGTGGGCGGATTCGATGCCCAGCATGAGCATGGAAAAGCCCGCCCGCTCCATCTTCTTCAGCACGTCGGGGCGCTTGGCTATTTCCACGCGCGCGTTGACCATGTACCGCTTGCGAATGCGTCGCTCGATCAGCAGGTCGCAGATGCGCTCCACGCGGTCCATGTCGTGGGTGAACAGGTCGTCGGTGAAGCCTACGAGGCGGGCCTTCATCTTGCCCAACTCATCAACGACGGACTCCGGGGAGCGGGCGGACCAGCCGCGCTTCTCGCCCCACGGGTTGAGATTGAACGAGCAGAACTTGCAGTTGAACGGGCACCCGCGCGACGTGGCGATGCTGTCCACCAGCACGCCGGAGTTGATGTCTTTGATGGTGGCGTAGTAGTCCTGGCGGCGCAGGGAGCGGTCCGGGTAGAGATCGTCCGGCAGGTCGCCCAGCATGCGGTTTTCATTGTGAACGATCTGCCCATCCTTGCGGAAGCTTATGCCCGCGATCTGCTCGAGTTCCGCGCCCCGGCAGATCTCCGCCATCGCCTCCTCGCCGTCGCCGCGAACGACGATGTCGACGTTCGGGAAGTCGGTCAGCCACCACTGGGGGTCTTCCGTGGCGTGCCGCCCGCCGACAATCGTCAGGATGCCCGGCGGCGTAGAGCGGATCTCCCCATGGAGAAACTCTTGGTCGCGGCCCCAGTTGACAGAAAAGCACACTAGGTCCGTCTGCGGACGAAGGAAGTCCGTGACCACACCGGCCTCTTTGCGAAGGTCAATCAGGTCCAGCGACTCGGCGTACTTCTGGACGACGGCGGCGATGAACTCCAAGCCCAGCGGCGGGAAGAACCCCGACTCGTTGAGCTCCCGCCGATAAGGGTACACGCATAGCGCGTGCTTGAATTTGGGTGGTGTGGCCATTGATTCGGTATTTCCAAGGAATAACAATGCCCGGCTACATCGCCGGGCGATTTCCATCCTATTATACAACCCCCGCTCGCGATTGCCACCATGGAGGAGTCTCTTGAGCCCACAGCCGGGGCGACAATGCCGAAAGGGGCTAAATTGAGGCTTGACAGTCCGGCCGGGCCGGGGTATCTTTTGAATAGCGGTGGGAGTTTTTGTCCTGCCGAATGAGGCATATGAAATGCGAGCCTTGACCAAGAGCATGACGCACCACCATCTGCACCCGAACGCCTCGGGCCGCGTTGCGGTGTAGTCTGCCTTCTTGAACAGACCATGCGAACGCCGGCCCCGGGCTGGCGTTCTTTTTTTTAAGCACGTCGGCGGCCGGGGCTAGGCGGGGAGATGAAGCAATGACACAACAGGTAAATTCCATCAGGCTGGCCCTGCCCAAGGGGAGAATGGAAGACGGCGTTCTGGACCTTCTGCGGGAGGCGGGCATCAGCGTGGCCGCCCACTCTCGCGGATACAGGCCCACCTTCTCGCTGCACGGGTACGAGGTGAAGATGCTCAAGCCGCAGAACGTCGTCGAGATGTTGTCGACCGGCTCGCGGGACGTGGGCTTCGCCGGGCTGGACTGGGTGACCGAACTCGGAGCCGACGTGGTCGAACTGCTCGATACCGGTCTCAATCCGGTGCGGATCGTGGCGGCCGCCCCAGCCGAACTGCTGGCGGACGGACAATTGCCGGATCGCCCACTGCTGGTCGCCTCCGAGCTGGAAGCGATCACCACCCGCTGGATGAGCCGAAAGGGACTGGACGCGACGTTCGTCCGCACCTACGGCGCCACGGAGGTATTCCCGCCGGAGGATGCCGATGTCATCGTCGACGTCGCCGCCTCCGGAGCCACGCTCAAGGCCAACGGGCTGATTATTATCGAGGAACTGCTGACCTCGTCGACCCGCCTGTTCGCCAGCCGACGCGCCGCCGACGACCCCGCCAAGCGCGCCCGCCTCGACGAGCTGGTTCTGCTGCTGGCCAGCGTGCTGGAAGCCAGGCTGCGGATGATGGTGGAGGTCAACGTCCCTGTCGACCGCCTGGACGAGGTGATCGCCGCCCTGCCCTGCATGCGCGAGCCGACGATGGCCCCATTGCACGGCGGGGCTGGCTACGCCGTCAAGGCCGCCATTCCCAAAGAGCACCTCGCCCGCGTGATCCCCGAGATCAAGCGCCTCGGCGGGACGGACATCGTCGTCACCACCCCGTCGCAGATCGTCCCCTAGGAGCAACCATGACCCCGCCGCCCGCAAACCCAACGCCGTCGCCATACGCCGCCGCGGTGAGCGCCTTGCGTGGCATGGGCATCTTGCCCATGCGTCCCAGGGGCATCTTGCCCCTGGTTGCAGTTTCTTACATGGGCAAGATGCCCATGCCACTCTCCCGGCCCCTAGGAGCAACCCATGACTCGGCCACCCGCTAACCCAACGCCGTCGCCATACGCCGCCGCGGTGAAGACATATCGACCCCCCGCCCCGCTAACGCCGACCGACCTGCGCCTCCACGCCAACGAAGGCATGCTGCTCTTGCCCGATTGGCTGGCCGTCCTGGGCGATCTGCCCGGCAAGGCGATCAGCGGCTATCCGTCGGCTGCGGCGCTGGAGGCGGATATCGCCCGCGCCTTCGACCTCGAGCCGGCCCAGGTGCTCGCCGGCACGGGCGGCGACGACGTAGTCGAACGCGCCCTGCGCGCCTACCTGTGCCCGGGGCGAACCGTCATCCTAAACGAGCCCAGCTTCGTGATGCTCAACCGATACGCAGCCCTCGCCGGCGGGGAGACGGTCACGCTGCCATGGTCGGCCGGGCCCCTGCCGGTCGACGACATGCTCGCCGCCGTCGATGAGACGACCGCCATGATCGTCGTCGTATCGCCCAACAACCCAACCGGCCTGACCGCCACGGCCGACGACCTGCAGCGCCTGCGCGACGGCGCGCCGTCGGTGATGCTGCTGGTGGACCTGGCCTACGGCGAGTTCGCCACCGAAGACCTGACGGCCCCCGCCCTGGCGCTACCGAACACGATAGTGATTCGCAGCTTCTCCAAAGCATGGGGCCTGGCCGGTCTGCGGGTGGGCTGGTCGGCTGGGCCTGCGGTTGTCATCCAGCAACTGCGGGCCGTCGGACACCCCTACCCCGTCACCGCGCCGTCATCGGCGATCGTCTCCCACATGCTCCGCCAAGGAAGGCCCATCGTCGAAGATTTCGTGTGCCGCATTCGCGAGCACCGGCATATCGTCGCGGCGCTACTTACCGAATGCGGCGCGGACGTTACGCCCTCTGAGGCGAACTTCGTGCTGGTCCGGTTCGACGACGCGACGTGGGTCCGCGACGCCCTGGCCGGCATGGGCATAGCCGTGCGGGCCTTCCCCGACGTGCCCGTTCTACACGACCGATTGCGAATCACCATACCCGGCGACGAGCCCGACCTGAACCGCTTGTGCGACGCACTGGAGACGGTGCTCAGGCCGGACGGCCTGCTGATAGATTCCCGCGCCGCGGGCGCCGGCAAGGCAGCCGACCAACTCGCCAAGCGATGGGGCAAGCCCGTCGCCGCGACAGACGCCGCATCCCTGCAAGACGCCGCTGCCAATCTGCCCGCGAGCCGCTGCGGGTTCGTCGCCGCCGATGTCGACGCCGTCCGCGCCGCTCGCCAAGCGGGCATGTTGCCGCTCGGCCTGACGAGCCCCGCCGGCCCCGAGGCCCGAGACCTGCTACTGGCCGGGGCCGGCCGCGCGCTAACCAACCTACGCCAACTCGAGGAGCTCCTGCCATGACCGCCGATCGAACCGCCACCATCCAGCGCAAGACAGCCGAAACCGACATCAAGCTCACGCTAAACCTCGACGGAGCCGGCGACGTGAAAGTGCAAACGGGCATCGGTTTTGTCGATCATCTGCTGACCGCCCTCGCCCGCCACGCCGGGTTCGACCTCGAGCTGACGTGCAGCGGAGACGTCCAGGTGGACGACCACCACACCGCCGAGGATTGCGCGATCGTGCTGGGCGAGGCGATCGACCAGGCGCTCGCCGAACGGCGCGGCATTGCCCGGTTCGGCTGGGCGCTGGCGCCGATGGACGAGTCGCTGGCCCGCGCGGTGGTGGACCTATCAGGCCGAGGGCTCGCCGTCGTCCAGTTCGGCCTGACTGGCCTGCCCCTCGGCGAACTCCGCGCCGAGAACGTGCCCCACCTACTCCACAGCCTGGCCAGAACGGCCAAAGCGACGATCCACCTGGACGTACTCCGCGGCAACAACGACCACCACCGCGCGGAGGCAGGCTTCAAGGCGCTCGCCCTGGCGCTGCGGCAGGCCGTCGCCTTGGTCGGCGGCGACCGCATACCCAGCACGAAGGAGACGCTGACGTGACCGCCCCGCAAACTATCGTCGTGCGAACGGGCACGGCCAACTTGGCATCGGTGCTAGCGGCGATGGACCGCCTCAACGCCCCCGCCCGGGCGAGCAACGACCCCGCCGACGTCGAGGCAGCTAAGCTGCTCATCCTGCCAGGCGTCGGCGCGTTCGGCGTGGCGATGGAACGTCTGCACGCTGACGGACTGGTCGAGCCCCTCCGCCGGCGCATCGATGCGAATAGACCCACACTGACGATTTGCCTGGGCATGCAACTACTGTTCGACGGCAGCGAAGAAAGCCCCGGCTGCCCCGGCCTCGGCGCGGCTGCCGGCGAGCTGCGACAGTTCACCGGCGACATCCGCATTCCGCAAATGGGCTGGAACCAAATCGTCGCCGGCGACACCTGCCGCGTGCTGCAGACTGGCTACGTTTACTTCGCCAATTCCTACCGCGCAACGGACGTGCCGCCCGGCTGGTCGGCGGCGATGGCTGACCACGGCGGGCCGTTCCTCGCCGCCATCGAACGCGGGCCCGTCGTCGCCTGCCAGTTTCACCCGGAGCTGTCGGGCGAGTTCGGCCTGGAGCTCTTGCGCCGCTGGCTCGCCCTGGGAGGCGAAACATGCTGACCGTCCGCATCATTCCATGCCTGGACGTCCGCGACGGCAAGGTCGTCAAGGGTGTGAAGTTCCAGAATCTCCGCGACGCCGGCGACCCCGCCGAACTCGCCGCCGAGTACGAGCGACAAGGCGCCGACGAGCTGACGATGCTGGATGTATCTGCCACGCCAGAGGGCCGAGCGACCGCCGCGCAGACCGTGGCGAGCGTTCGTCGCATACTCGCCCTGCCGATGCTGGTCGGCGGCGGCGTGCGCACCGCCGCCGACGCAGCCGTGCTGCTGGACGCCGGGGCGGACAAGGTATCCAGCAACACCGCCGCAGTAGAACGGCCGGAGCTGATAGACGAGCTTGCCGCGCGGTTCGGCAGCCAGTGCACTGTGCTCGCCATCGACGCAGCCGAGTTCGAAGGCAGCTTCGAGGTCGTCACCCGCAGCGGCACCTGCCGCACCGGCACGGACGCCGTAGAGTGGGCGCGGCAGGCGGTGGATCGCGGAGCAGGCGAAATACTACTGACCAGTTGGGACCGCGACGGCACGCGGAGCGGGTACCATCTCGAGCTGATCCAGCGCGTGGCCGATGTGGTGCCCGTGCCGATCATCGCATCCGGCGGCGCCGACAGCGCGCAGCATCTCGCCGAAGCCGTGCAAGCCGGGGCCACCGGCTTGCTCGCCGCCTCGATATTCCACGACGCCGACCTTACCGTGGGCGAACTGAAACGCGACCTGCGATCGCTCGGCGTGGAGGTACGACCATGATCATTCCGTCCATCGACATTTCCGCCGGCCAGGCGGTCCAGCTCATCGGCGGGCGTGAGAAAGCTCTCGAAGCCGGCGACCCGCTGGCCGTGGCTGAGCGTTTCGCCGTGGCGGGCGAGCTGGCGGTGATCGACTTGGACGCCGCGATGGGCAAGGGCGACAACAGCGCCGTCATCGAACAATTGGTCCGCCGCTTCGACTGCCGCGTCGGCGGAGGCATACGCTCGGTGGACGCCGCCCTCCGCTGGCTGGACGCCGGGGCAACGCAGATCATCCTCGGCACAGCCGCCCAGCCGGAGTTGCTGGCCCAACTGCCGCGGGAACGCGTCATCGCCGCGCTGGACGCGCGCGACGGAGTGGTGATGGTCGAAGGCTGGCAGAAGGCGACCGGCGCCGGCGTCATCGAGCGCATGGCCGAGCTGAAAGATTTCGTCAGCGGGTTCCTGGTGACGTTCATCGAGGTCGAAGGGCGAATGGTGGGCACGCAGTTGGCGCAGGTCGAGCAGTTGGTCGCATCGGCAGGCCCGGCTCGGCTGACCATCGCCGGCGGGGTGACGACGGCTGAGGAAATCGCCGCACTCGACCGCCTCGGCGCCGACGCGCAAGTTGGCATGGCGCTTTACACAGGCAGGCTGGACCTGGGCGAGGCGATGGCTGCGCCGTTGACATCGGACCGACCGGACGGCCTGTGGCCCACCGTCGTGGCCGATGAGCATGGCCGCGCGCTGGGCCTGGCGTGGTCGAGCATGGACAGCCTCCGCCAAGCCGTCACCGACCGGCGCGGCGTGTACCACTCGCGCCGCCGCGGGCTGTGGGTGAAGGGCGAAACTTCCGGCGCGACGCAGGAACTGCTGCGCGTGGACGTGGATTGCGACCGCGACGCGCTGCGATTCACCGTTCGCCAAGCTGGCGATGGCTTTTGTCACGCCGGCAAGTGGACGTGCTGGGGCGAGGACGCCGGCCTGCCGCGCCTGGCCAAGCGGCTCGCCGAGCGCGTCGCCGACGCACCGGCCGGCTCGTACACGCGACGCCTGCTGGAAGACCCGGACCTGCTGGCCGCCAAGCTGAAAGAGGAAGGCGGCGAACTGGCCGCTGCCCAGTCGCCCGACCACGTCGCCGAAGAGGCCGCCGACGTTATATACTTCGCGATGGTCGCAATGGCCCGGGCGGGCGTGGACCTCGCGGCCGTCGAGGCGGTTCTCGACCGACGGGAACGTCGCGTCAGCCGTCGGCCCGGCGACGCCAAACCGGAGAACGCCCCGTGAACCCTATCCTTCTGAAAACTATCGACGCGTCGCAGTTGCCCGCCCGCCGTCGCCCTGTGGATGACGAAGCGATCGCCGTCGCCCAGCCGATCATCGACGACATCGCAGCTGGCGGCGAAGCTGCCCTCCGTCGACACGCCGAAGCGCTCGACGGCTTGGCCCCGGGCGGCCCGCTGGTTATCGCCAAAGATCAACTCGCCGCAGCCCTCAAGCAGATCGACCCCGCCGACCGGGAGCTACTTGAGCGCGTCGCCGGGCGCATTCGTTCTTTCGCCGAAGCTCAGCGCGACGCGCTTGGCGATGTCGAGCGAGCCATTCCCGGCGGGCGCGTGGGCCATCAGGTTAGCCCGGTAGATCGCGCCGGCTGTTACGCGCCGGGCGGGCGGCACCCGCTGCCATCGTCGGTGCTGATGACGGCCATCCCCGCGCGAATCGCGGGCGTCGGCGAGGTCATCGTCGCGTCACCGAATCCGGCGACTATCACACTGGCAGCCGCCGCCGTCGCGGGGGCCGATGCGGTGCTCGCCGTCGGCGGCGCGCAGGCCATTGCGGCCATAGCGCTCGGCGTGGGCGTGGGCGCGTGCGACGTGGTCGTCGGGCCCGGCAATCGTTATGTGACGGCTGCGAAATACCTGCTCAGCGACCGCGTGGGCATAGACATGCTGGCCGGGCCATCGGAACTGGTCGTGCTGGCCGACGTAACAGCCGAGCCGGGCCTGGTCGCAGCCGACTTGCTCGCCCAGGCGGAGCACGACCCGGACGCCCGGGCAATGCTCGTCGCGACGGATTGCGGCATCATTGACGCCGTCAACGCCGAGCTGGCCGAGCAGCTCTCATCGCTGACGACCGCCGAAGTCGCCCGAGCCGCCCTGGCCGGCAGCTTCGCCGTAGTGGCAGCCGACATCGACGAAGCGATTGCGATTAGCGACCGGATCGCCCCCGAGCACCTGGCCCTTCACTTGGCCGACGCCGAAGCCGCGGCCGGCCGAGTTCGACACTTCGGCGCGCTGTTCATCGGCGCGATGTCGGCGGAGGTGCTTGGCGATTACGCAGCCGGGCCCAACCACACCTTGCCCACCGGCGGCGGCGCCCGCCACACGGGAGGCCTGAGCGTGCTGAACTTCCTGCGTGTCCGCACGTACGTTCAAGTCGACGACCTCGCCGCCGCCGAGCCGCTGATAGCCGACGCCGAACACCGCGCCCGCCTGGCAGGCCTGGCCGCCCACGCCCGCTCCGCCGCCCGCCGCCGGGCCGGCAAATAGCGCCGCGGCCGCGAGGACGCCGCTCACTCACTTTCAGTTGCAAGTCGCCCTGCCGACGGCGATGATGGCCGCCTGTTATCGCAACGGAGCAATTTCACGGAGTTGTCGCATGGCCAAGAAGTGCAAAGCAGCCAGCCCCTCGCGGGCGAGCAGAACAGAACTCATCGTCCACTCGCCGCGAGTGTGGCAGGTGTTTCAGCGCACCACGAAGCGCCGCGGGCCCGTCGTAGTCAGCGGCCGAGTTATCGGGCGAGTGGACCGCGTGGAGGCGAAGTTCACCGGCAAGTCACTCGCGGGCGTGCTCGCCGCTAAGTGGCAGCCGGTCCGGCTGGACAAGGCGACGGGCGCGTTCAACCAGTCGCTGGCCCTGCCGGCCGGTGGGTGGTACGCGCTGAACGTCCGCGCACGCGTCGGCGAGCGGACGGTAGCCGCCGCGACAGTCAAGCCGCTGGGCGTGGGGGAAGTGTTCGTCACGGCGGGCCAATCGAACTCGACGAGCTGCGGCGAGCTGCCCACCAAGCAGACAACGGGCATGGTTTCGTCCTTCAATGGGCGTGCGTGGCAGCGGGCGAACGACCCGATGTGGGGCGCGCACGATCTCATCGAAGCGGGTGAGCCGATCGAAGATATATTCAAGGGTGGGAGCCCCTGGCTGAGCTTTGGCGACGCGATGTACGAGCGCTACGGCGTGCCGATCGGCGTGGCCGTCACGGGCCATGGCGGGTCGAGCGTTACCAATTGGCTGCCGGGCGAGCATATGTACGAGTGGCTGCTGACGCGCATCGGGCAGCTGGGTGCGATGGGCTGTCGGGCGGTGCTGTGGCACCAGGGGGAGTCGGACACGGAGATGCCGGTGGGCCAGTACTCGGCGGAGCTGACGGCCGTTATCGAATCGTCCAAGCGCGACTCTGGGTGGGAGCTGCCCTGGATGGTGGCGACGACCAGCTACATCGAGCCCAACCGGGTGTGCGTGCCGCGACTGCGAGACGAGTTTGAGGCGATATTCGACAGCGGCGCAGCCCTGCGCGGGCCTGACACGGATACGCTCATGGGCGACCACCGCGACGGCGGCGGGCTGGGCATACACTTCAGCCCCAAGGGCCTGAAAGCGCACGGCCGACTGTGGGCCGACCAGGTCGCCGCCTGGCTGGGGCGGTAGTAGACGCTGCGGCAAATCGACTCGCTCCCGTCATAAGCCTGCGGCAATCAGCGCAGTAAAGCCGCCGCCGCCGAAGGCCCCTATCTGCGAACAAAAAACAAGAGCACCCCTGGGCTAAGGGGCGCTCTTGTTGGGAACTGGTCAATCGGTGAGATTGACGCAGCGAAAGGACTAGAAGTTAGACAAACCTTCGTCGCTATCCAGCGGGAGGGCCTTCTCGGCTGCGGCGTGGCTGGCAGCCTGGCTGGCGGCGTGGCTGGGGGCCGGCTTGGTGTCGCCGGCTATCTGGTGCCACGTGTTGTCCTGCTGGCGAAGCGGCGCGCCGGCCGATGTACGTGCACCGGCTGGGGCATGCTGGAACTGTCCGTCGCCGGACTCACTGCGTCCGCCGTCGACCAGGGCCTGAAGCTGACGGACCATGTTCGTTAACTCCTCAGCCTGACTGCTGAGTTCCTCGGCTGCCGAGGCGGACTCTTCCGCATTGGCGGCGTTGGACTGAGTGACGGTGTCCATCTGAGCGACAGCCTGACTGATCTGGCCGATGCCCTGCGACTGCTCGTTGCTGGCTGCGGCGATCTCAGATACCAGGTCGTTGACCTTGCCGCTGCCTTCGGCGATCTCTTCCAGACTCGTGCCGACTTCCTTGGAGATATCCACGCCCGCGTCGGCCTTCTTGACCGAGCCTTCGATCAGGTCGGCTGTGTTGCGGGCAGCCTCGGCACTGCGCTGTGCGAGGTTGCGAACTTCTTCAGCGACAACGGCAAATCCCTTGCCGGCCTCGCCTGCGCGGGCTGCTTCGACCGCTGCATTCAACGCAAGCAAGTTCGTCTGGAACGCGATGTCATCGATGGTCTTGATGATCTTGGCCGTCTCATCGGAGCTGGCCTTGATGTCATCGATCGCGGCGCTCATTCGGCCCATCGCCTCGCTGCCCTTACCTGCCGCGTTGCGGGCGGTGTCGGCGAGGGTCTTGGCCTCGTCGGCGTTGCCGGCGTTGGTCTTGATCATCGAGGACATCTCTTCGATGCTCGACGTCGTTTCCTCGACGGCTGCGGCAGCTTCGCTAGCGCCTTGCGCGAGCGACTGGCTGGCTGACGAAACCTGACCGGAAGCCGATGAAGTCTGCTCGGCGCCACTGGTCAAGCCCTGAATGATGCGCTTGATGGGCTTGGCTATCGAGCCGGCCACCAACAGAGCGACGAATATGATCGAAGAAACGCCCACAACGGCGACGATCAGCATTAGCCACTGCGTCTTGGCGATCTGCCTCTCGCTCTCGAAGACGGCGGCGAGTGCTTCGGCCTCGTCCATCTCGGCGAGCAAGCCCCAGACTACGCCGTCGCCGACATCAACGGGCGTGAAGGCCGACAGGACCTGGGCGCCGTTGTAATCGGTGATGACCTTGGCGTCAGTCCGGCCTGCCACAGCTGCGTTGCCGGCTTCGGTATCCACGCCATTGGCCGCGACGGTGCCTGCGAAGGACGCTTCAACAGTATGACCCACCGGGTCCAGGAACGAATCACTACGCATCAGCAGGTCCTGACCGACGAGATACGTCTCGCCCGTCTCGCCCATGCCTTCACGCTGCGTCATGATCGCGTTGATCGAATCCAGCGATATCTGCAGGGCGACGACCAGTTGCACTTTGCCGTGAGCCAGGAAAGGCTGAGCGATGAACGCCGCCGGCGCACCGTTGGACGGCGCGTAGGCTGCAAAGTCAGCCAGGCCGAAGCTCTTGCTGGCCAAGACCTCGCGAGTGAGCTGGCCAAGGTTGGAACTGCTGAACTTGCCGTTGACGAGGTTCGTCTCAAAGTCCGGCTCTTCGCAGACCGTGTAGAACGCCTGGCCGTCCGCAGAGATAAGGAACACGTCGTAGTAACCGTACTGGTTCATGTACTTGGTAAGGAAATCTTCATCTTCGCCCTCACGCTGAGGAACGATGCTCTCTACCAGGGACATTGAACTGACGGCGACCCAGTTCAGGCCTTCGATTTCCAGCGGGCTGAAGGCGACCAGCTCTAGTGCGCCCGAGCTGCCAGTGAACACTTCCACGCCGGACTTACCCGACAGGGCAAGGTCGATGTACTCGCCGCTCTTGGGCTGACCGATCTTGCCGTTCTTGACCACGCGGTCGCTGCGGTAGCTCGTCTCGCCGTCAAATTCGCCGACCAGGTAGGTTTCGCCGGTCTCGCCCATGCCCGAGCGCTGCTGGGCAATGGCGTTGATCTGGTCGGTAGAGAGCTGGAATGCCGCCACCCCGACGAGATCCCCGTTCCCGTCGCGCAGGGGCGTGGCAATGAACCCAGCCGGCCCATTCGAGGGCTCATACCAGGCGAAGTCCACAAGCGTCGTGCCTTCTTGGCCCTGAACAAATGCAGCACCCAGGCCACTGTTCTTCAGGGGGCCGGTCACGACATTCTGAGCGAAGTCGGCCTCCTTGGTCACGGTGAAGACCACGTCGCCTGCCGGGTCGATAAGGAAGACGTCATAGAACGCAAATATCTCCATGAACGTTTCGAGTCCGCCAAAACGCTGACCATGAACCGCTTCGTATGCCTCGCTGTCCGTGCCTAGCGCGAAGGCCTCGGAGAAGGCGGCGACACCGCCGATAAACCGAAGGTTCTTCTGTACGTCGGCCATCAACTGCAGGCGTTCAGCGAATAGGGTCTCGATCTGCTCCTTCTTGAGCTCCTGGATGGCCTCGAGCTTGGCGAAGCCCTCTTCCTGCATGGAAGCGACCGTCTCCAGCAACACACCCATGTCGCCACGACGCTCATTGAAGAAGCTCTCGATCTGAGCCTTCTTGATATCGCGAACGGAGATGAGCTGGTTGTAGGCCTGGTGTTCCAGGGCCTCAGCGGATGTAGCGGCAGATTTCTTGGCCTGCCACAAGCCAATGAACGCAGCCGCGGCGAACGGTATCACGCCAACGGCTAGGAAAAACACCAACAGCTTTGCTTTGAGTGACAACTTTTTCATCGTCTTGCTCCTGTTTTCTTGCGTTATCGCAGTTAGTCTTGATTGTCAGTTTCCGAGTTATTGGCTGCGGCCTGAACTGCGGCCAGACCGTCGACGGCCAGCACCTTGTCAATATCAAGCAAGATCTTGACGCTCTCGCCGATCTTGCCCATGCCGAGGATGAAGTCCGTGTCCACCGATCCGCCGAAGGACGGCGTCTCGTCGATGCTGTCGCTGGGGATGTCCAACACTTCCGATACCCGGTCGACAACGATGCCAGTCTCCACAGTGCCGAGATCCACGACGATGATGCATGTCTCTTCCGTGCTATCGATCTCCTCCAGCCCGAACTTCAGCCGGAGGTCAACGACCGGGATAACCTTGCCGCGAAGGTTGATCACGCCCTTAACAAAATGTGGCGTCTGCGGCACGGCCGTGATATCCATCAGGCCGAAAATCTCTCGGACCTTCAGAATCTCCAGGCCATACTCTTCGCCGGCCAATCCGAACGTCAGATACTTGCCCGCTCTTCGATCTGCAGCTTCGACAGTACTTCCCGTTGCTTCTTGGCTCATAGCTGTACTCCTCATTGGTCTGTGTACCCACGAAAAGGCGAGGGAGCGTCGGGCAAAACTCATTATTTGTCATAACGCAGCCTAGGCGCAGCTTAACCACAGAAGAGAATCCCGACGCTCCCTGCCGGCATCACTGTTCCTGTGGACTTCTGACGCCCATAGGGCGTCAGGTGGCGCAACGTCTGCGGAACAGCCAACTGGAATCAATTGTCGATGGTGATGGGCACTGCCATCGCATTCCCCGTGCGTGATCCCCGGAAATAAAGAGTGCGGGATCGCCGACCACGAGGCCTCACAGACACCTGCGCCACAGGTTCCACGGAGGTACTCGCCAGCCAGCAATCCCGCAGATTGAGCGGGCGCTGTTACCTATCCCTGTGGAATATCAATGTGGCGCATTGTCTGTAGGACAGGACTGTTTGTTATTCAATTGTTGCGACAACAACTCGGCTTGGCCGAATGCCCTTTACCAGAATCGCACTGAGCGATGATGCTGCTAACGCCGGGTGACCGCTGGTGTTGGGGCGTTGTTGATATAGTTGTCGGATTGATCCTCATTGAAATTGAGATACTTTCTAAGTATTTTCCTTTTTCTTGCCAAGGGGCATCATCTAGCGCCGTGGCTGTCGGATTGGCCTGCCTGGAAGTCCTACTTTCGATCGGCAGGCTTGCACTTACGCATTCAGGACCATGTGGATGCCCAATGCCAAACGCGCTCTGGCGGCTCGGCAGGGCCATGCTTTGGACAAAAGGACACGGCGGGCGACGGGTCGTCGACCGACTCGCAGACGCCCGCGCCACGGGGTACACAGAGCCAGCCATCCCTTCGCCTCGCCACTACATCATACGCAATTTCTAACGTCAAGTTATGCAAATTATACACGCTCAAATCTTGCACGACACTCCGGCTGGATAAGCAACAAGAAGGCATGTCGCCTTTGACCTGACGGGCATTGCCGGGTATAGATTGCACTTATGGCTATTGATTTTACTTATGAGCGCTGGGAAAAAACAAGAAATGATGCACGCCTTTGGTGGGAGGGCAAGCTTGGTCGGCCTCTGCTTTACACCACAGCCAGCGGCGTGGACCCCGGGCGCAATAGGCCCAAAGTGCCGCTGCCAGATAGCGTCAACCCGCTCTACGAGCTTGATATCCCGGCGGAGGTCGTCATCGACCACTGGGACTGGGGGCTCAGCAAGCTGGAGTACATGGGCGATGCCTTCCCCTCGGTCTGGCCTAACTTCGGCCCCGGCGTGCTGGCAGCGTTCATGGGCGCGCGGCACGAGGTGTCCGACTGGACCGTGTGGTTCCACCCCACCGAGCGGAAGCCGCTGGCGGACCTGCACTTCAAGTACGACCCCGACAACGTCTGGGTCCGGCGAATCAAGGATGTCTGCCGGGCTGCGATGGAGCGTTGGGAGGGCATGGTACTTGTCGGCATGACCGACCTTGGCGGCACACTGGACGTGCTGTCCACATTCCGCCCGTCCGACGAGTTGCTGCTGGACCTTTACGACCACCCCGATGAGGTAAAGCGCGCCACTTGGGAAATACACGAAGCCTGGTGGGATGCCTACGACGACATCACCTCCGCCCTTCAGCCCGTTAACCCGGGCCATGCCTCGTGGGCGTACATTTATTCCGAGAAGACGTCTTTCATGCTCCAGTGCGACTTCGCCTACATGGTAGGCCCGGAGATGTTCGACGAGTTCGTCAAGCCGGAGTTCGCCGCCACCTGCCAGCGGATGGGCAACGCGTTTTACCATCTCGACGGCATAGGCCAGTTGCCGCACCTGGCGAGCATGTTGGAGATCGACGCGCTTAAGGGCATTCAGTGGGTGCCCGGCACGGGCCATGATGATGAAGACTGGACCGCGGTCTACCAGCAAGTGCAGGCGGCCGGCAAGCTCCTGCAGGCCTACGACAGCGGCAAGCTGGAACAGTTGGATTGGATGGCGGAAAAGCTGCCCTCGGTGGACTGCGTAGTGCAAATCGCTCGAACGGGCCCCGACAATCGCCAGCTCGGCGTCGACCAGCTCAAGAAGTACGGCGCGATCTAACGGCCGGCCTGGCGGGCCGCCTCATCGACGATTTCACGCACGCCATCAGCCATCGTCTGCGAGGATACCGTCGCGCCGGTTACCGCGTCGACGTCCACGCCGATGCGGATGGGGTCGCCCGGGCCCAGGCCTACGAATTGGCGCGTGAACTCGGCCTTGCTAATACCTCCGCCGCGCTTGCCGACATAGTACATCACTTCCGCCCGCTGAACGGTCGACTGCCTGTCGGTCACCACGCGAATGGTGAACCGTCCGCTGCGCGCGGTCAGCCCGCGCTGGCCAACATAGCCGACCACGCCGGCGTCATCGCGGATGGCCATCAGCGAGCCATTGGAAGATTCCGCTGGCTCGGCCGCCGGCTGGTCGACCGGCTGGAGCGAGATGGCCGCGGGGTACAGGTCTTTCACATCCCTGAGCCTCACGGAGCGGGAGGGCCCACAGCCCCCCATCAGCACCATCGCGCAGATGGTCGCGGCGATCAGCAGACATCCCCACGCGGCCCATGCCCGCGCCACGCCATTGCGCGCTGGCCCCACACGTGGCATGGGCATCTTGCCCATGCGTCGCAGGAGCATCTTGCTCCTGCATTCTTCTTCTGCTGCTTCTACTGCTGCTTCTACTGCTGCTTCTACTTCTGCTGCTGCTGCTTCTGCTGCTTCTGCTGCTGCTTCTACTGCTTTGCCTTCCTCTTCCAGGGGCAGGATGCCCCTGGGACGCATGGGCAGGATGCCCATGCCACGAAAAGGCCTCTCTTGCCGCCAACTCTCGGCCAGCTTGCCTGTATTTCGCGCGGCGGGTTGCAAATCCGCCATGGCGAAAGCCCCGCCAGCCTGAGTTATGCGGGCCCGGAACATGTCCTAAAACTCCCAGCCAATGCCCATGTTGAACAGAGTCGGCAGGTCGCTCTCGGCTTCACTGTGGCGAATCTGGTAGTCGGCTTTGATTACGAAATTCGGCACGGGGTAGAAGTTCACGCCGAACGTCCACTCGCTACGGTCGCCGGCTGGATCTCGCACGGCGCCCTTGGGCATCTTGTGCTGCGTGTCGAAACGGTCGAACCGCACGAAGGCGACGGCGTCGGCCTGGGCCAGCTTGCCCACACGCCAACTGGCAGGCCAGAAGTGGTACCCGCCCTCGACATACCAGCCGAAGATGCCCTCAGCCGTGCCGCTGCCGAAATCGCTGGCGCCGCTGATCGTCTCGTAGGCGATCGCTCCGCGGAAATCGAACCGGCTGATCGTATACTCGAAGTCGGCTGAGTAAATGTGAATCTTGCCGTCGATGCCCGGGTTGGATCCCGAATTGCCGTTGTCCAGCCCGCCGTAATAGCCCGACACGCCGAAGCGCAACTCCTGGCCGTATGGCGTATCCCGCCCGATCAGCGGAAAGATATCCAGCCGGCCGGTCACTGCAGGCTCCTGCAGGCTGGGCCTCTCCTTGATACGCCCGTCGCGAATGCCGCCTGTGGCACTGAACTCCGTGCCGTCCAGCCCGCCGACAATGTACAACTCGTACGTCAGCCAGGGGGTGAGCGTGCCGAAAATACCCGCTCCGTCCGACGACCAGGTGGATGGGATGATGTATTTAGCGAAGGAAGGCCTCTCCACGCCGAGGAACGCCGTCGGCTCGTGGTTCTTGTTGATAATGCCCAGCGGCGTGAGAATTCGACCGACGCGGAAGTTCAACTGCTCGAACACCTCGAAGTCCACGTACAACTGCTCGATGACAAGCTCCCCGCCGCTGCCGCTGGAGACGAATCCGTGCTCGATCTCGAACTCAGAATGCAGCGTGATCCAGTCGGCGAACTCATAGCCCATGTACAGCACGATGCGGTGCAGGTCGAACTTGTCGCCCCCGCCGCCGCCCTCGGTGAAGTTGGCGTGCATCTCGCCGTAGCCGCCGATGGTGAACTTGTCCACCCAGCTCGCGCCGCCCCCGCCGCGGGCCTCGATACGCTCCACGTCCGCCCGCAACAGGTCGATCAGGGTCTCGTACTCCGCCTGGCGCTCGGCGTCGGCCTCGCGGTCGGCCTTGAGATCCTGCACCTGCCCGGCTATCGCCGTCATCTGACTCTCCAGCCGGGCAATCTGCTCGTCACGCGCATCGCCCGCCGCATGCGATATCGCCGCACTGACAAGTACCAACAGCACCGCCGCCTTGGCGACCAACCGCCCGGATAAACGATAATGTCTCATATTGCGTCTCATTTGCGGACTCCTCGTCTCTTGCAAGGCCACCCGCGCCGCTGCCGAACCGACCCGCACCAAACTGCGAATCGACCCGCGCCGCACGAGAGCCTGCAAAGACCTAATTACCTGGTATCTCTCTCGTTGTTCATTACTGTGAACATTGTTTCTGTCGCTAACTATACGCCCCGCCAAATCCCAGTCAAACAAAAACTCGCGAAAACTTTTCCTGCCGCCCTCCTGCTCCGCCCCGGCTTGCCTTTCGGCGTAGTTTCACATACATAACGACAATCTCCCCGCCTCCCCGGCGGCCGCGCCCTTGCATTTGCCCCCCCCGCCCGTACGATGGTCGCTTCGCCCGCCGCCAGCTCATGCGAGCGGCGCAGACGGAAAGGCCCGCACTGTGACATCGCAATTTTGCATAACGGATTTCGGCGCCGTCGCCGATGGCGTCACCAAGAACACCGCCGCCTTCGCAGCCGCCTTCGCCGCCTGCGACAAGGCCGGCGGCGGCACGGTGAACGTCCCGCCCGGCAAGTTCCGCACCGGCGCGATTCACCTCGTCAGCAACATGACGCTCCACCTCCAAGCCGGCGCGACCGTGATATTCACCGACGACTACGACAACGCCGACGACTACCCCTTCGTCGAGAGTCGTTGGGCGGGGACCGAGCTGTGGATGTACTCGCCGCTGGTGTTCGGCAAGGATTTGGAGAACGTCACCATCACGGGCAAGGGCACGTTCGACGGCGACCCGAAGAAGATGTGGGATTATTTCTTCGAGCGGCTCGGCGGCGTGCAGATGGAGGATGAAGAGCCCCACACCCCGCGCGAAAAGGAGCTGGCCGCACTGAACAAGGGCCGGTACGAAGACACCGACTGCGGCGGGCGAGGCCTGGGCGCGATGATACTCCGCCCGCCGCTGATGGAGCTGAACAACTGTCGCAACGTCAGGCTGGACGGCTTTACCAACCAGAACTCGCCCTTCTGGAACACGCACCTGGTCTACTGCGAGAACGTGACCGTCCACGACGTAACGTTCCGTAACCCCCCCGGCTCGCCCAACGGCGACGGGCTGGACCTGGACAGTTGCAACGGCGTGCGCGTGAGCAACTGCTGCTTCGACGTCAACGACGATTGCCTGTGCCTCAAGAGCGGCATGAACGACGATGGCCATCGCGTCGGCAAGCCCACCGAGAATGTGACGATCACCAACTGCACAATGCTGCGTGGCCATGGCGGCGTGGTGATGGGCTCGGACGGCGCGGGCGGCATTCGCAACGTCACCGTCACCAATTGCGTGTTCATCGGCACGCAGCGCGGCATACGCCTCAAGAGCAATCGCTTCCGCTACAGCAAGTACCAGGACATCCGCTTCGACAATATCATCATGCAGGACGTGAATTGCCCCATCGTGATGAACCTGTACTACACCTGTGGCGGCACGGCTGACAACATCGCCATGATCGCCGACCCCGAGTACCGTGATGTGCTGGAAAGCACGCCGGCCATCAAGAACATTCACCTGTCCAACATAACCGCGCGCGGGCGAATCGCGGCGGCCGGCGTGATCGTAGGCCTGCCCGAGGCGCCCATCGAGAATGTCACGCTGGATAATGTGATCATCGAGGGCACGCCGCGCGACGAGCCGATGACGCCGGCGATGTGTCATCTGATAGGCGACATGCTCGGCGAAGGCCTAGTCGGCCAGCACATAAAGAATCTCCGCGTGCGCAACTGCGACATCGCCGCCACCCACGGGCCTGCCATAACAATGACAGACACGGACGGCCTGACCCTCGACGGCGTGCAACTATCCACCAACGGCGCCCCCGACGTGCCGATCGTCAAGCTGAACAACGCCAAGAACGTAGTCCTCCGCACCGCCCTGCCGCATACTGACAGTCGAACACTCATCGAACAGACCAACAGCGAGAACGTTTTCCTCGCCAACGATAACCTTACGCCCGTCAAAGACGGGCAATAGCTGTACGTGGCATGGGCATCCTGCCCATGCGTCGCACGGCCATCTTGGCCGTGCTTTCTTCTTCTGTTGCTTCAAACTGCAGCCAGGAGCAAGATGCTCCTGGGACGCATGGGCAAGATGCCCATGCCACGAAAAGACGCCCGCCGCAGCGGGCCACGAAAGATCACAACGACTACATATTGAAATAGTTCCAAGGAGTCACTAGATGCACACAATCGAAGTTAATCAACTTGTACTCGAGGCTGAGGAAGGCCTGATGCTGGGCAACGGCGATCTGTCGGTCAGCGTGTTTCAGCGCTCCGGCCAGCTCGTGTGGCGGTTCGGCAAGAACGACGTATGGGACCGCCGGTTCGATAACTCCGACAGCCCCGAGCCCGCCCACATAGAAGAGCTCGCCAAGGGCATCCGCGAGCAAGGCTGGAAGGGCGGCGGCTACGACGCCGGCGGCGCGGGCGCCAATACCGAAAGCGACCTCACCGAGGCTGAGCAGAAGCGCGTCGGTGAGTTGATGAGCGGCACGCCGTGCTACGCGCGGCGGCCTTACCCGTGCCCCAAGCCCGTCGGCGAGCTGATCTTGAACATCCCCACCGACCATCGCGGCTTGTCGATTTCCCACCGCGTCCACGTCGAGAAGGCCGAGATGGAAATCGAGCTGAAGTGGGAGAACGGCGCGGAGATTCGTCTCCGCTGCTTCATCCCCCCAAAGCCCAACGTGCTGATGGTCGATTGGGAGGTCGTCAACTGGAACGACACGACCAGCCTCGGCTGCGAGACGCCGGTGTGGTTCACGCTGTTCCGCTGGCCCGACCCGACCATCCGCCAACACGCCGCCCAGCACTACCGCAAGCACCGCTACCACCACTTCTTCGGCTCGCTCAAGACCGACAAGGTCTCGCCGCTTGCCCCGCCGACCGTCGAAGAAATCGACGGCCTGCCCGTCGTCCAGCAGACCTTCGACCCGGACATCCAGTTCCCCCAAGGCTTCCGCTACCTGATGGCCCCGCTTGTCGAAGACGCCGAGCTGAAGCACTTCAACCTGTTCGACGAGCCCGGCGCGTGCATTCTGATTCAGCCTGATAAGGCTGCCCGCACCGGCTCGATAGCCGTGGCTGTACCCACCAGCAGCGATGAAGGCGACGTGGAAGCAGAACTCGCCCGCGTGCGAGCCGCAGTCGGCAGCGACCTCATCGCCGCGGCCAAGCAGTGGGCCAAGGCCAACGCTGCAAGCACGGAAGCATTTTGGTCGCGCTCGTCGATCACGCTGGATGACAAGGTGCTGGAAGACGTGTGGTACGCCTCGCTGTACGCACGCCGCTGCTCGTATCGCGGCGACATCATCGCACCGGGGCTGGCCCTGGCGTCAACGGTGGGCGACTACTCGTTCTGGCACGGCGACTACCACATGAACTACAACTACCAACAGCCCTTCTACGGCGACTACACCGCCAACCAGATAGACATGGGCGACTCGTTCTTCCCCGGCATGGCCCACATGGTGGAGCTTGGTCGCAAGCTCGCCAAGAAATATTGGGGCGGCAATCGCGGCACGTTCATTCAAGTGACGGGCTATCCGTTCCCGATCGACGACGATCCGTACGGCAACGGCCCGCTGGCCCGCATGGCCTACATGACAGGCTGGGTGACGAACTTCTACTGGTGGCGATACCAGTACACGCTGGACAAGGCCTGGCTGGAAAGCTACGGCTGGCCCGTCATACGCGACACAGCGCTGTTCTACCTGGACTTCTTCACCAAGTTCGACGACGGCAGCGAGTTCGACGACGGCAAGTACCACGCCTGGCCAAGCCCGCAAGGCGAGTACCTCTACACCGGCGACATGAAGGACTACATCGACCAGGCCCAAGTCATCCGCAACGCCCGCTGGTGTTTGCAGGCGGCAGTGGCTGCAAGCAAGGTGCTGGAGGCAGAGCCCGAGTTCGCCGCTCAGTGGCAGGACATTCTGGATAACCTCGTCGAGGTCGACGACCTGGACGAGATGGGCTTCGATGACGAGCAGAAGCGCCAGTACTACATGAACGAGGCGGCGTTCATCGGCATCGACATCGGCAAGCACATCCCCCGCCCGGGCGATACGCCCAAGTGGCTCAAGAAGCCCTTCCACAGCACCGCCAACCTGCCGTGGCAGTGGATGATCGAGCTGCGGAACCGCGCGTTCGACGCCGACCGCGACTTCCCCGCCATCAGCGAGTGGGTGGAAATGTGGCGCGCCCCCAACGGCGCCTGCCGAGCGATGGGCACGCAAGGGCTCGGGTTCATCGGCCACTACGGCGAGGCGGAGGGCATCCTCCAGCCGCTGCAGGAAACCATGCTGCAAAGTTGGGACGGCTGCATCCGCATCTTCGACGCCTGGCCCCGCGAGATGGGCGGCAGCTTCCGCACGTTGCGAGCTCAGGGCGCTTTCCTCGTCAGCGCGTCGATCGAGAAATGTAATTTGTCCGGCATCGAAATTCTCAGCGAGATGGGCGGCGAGTGTCGGGTGACGAGTCGATGCTGCGATTCATTTACGGTGAAAGATTTGGCCGGGAATGACGTCGCAACGACGATGGCCGACGGGATCACGTGCTTCCAGACAGACCCCGGCGGCAAGTACGTGCTGTTGGCCGTCAGCTAGGGCGAGCTACGGCAAGCTACGGCAAGCTGTGGACGGCGAGCTTATCCCGGCGAGCGGTTGCGCGGCGCCGGCGAGATGGCATATTGACCGCGGCGCACCGGACCTTCTATAATTAGCGTGTGCCCGCGGGGGCTGCACCGCAGCCCCGCGCGGCGAGTAGCTGAGTCCGCAGGCAACCGATTTGCCGGCCAGGAGATACTATTGAACAACGCCGCCACATCGCCAATCGCCACAGCAGTCGCGCTGGTCATGGTAGTCGCGCTGACCGGCTGCTACGCCCGGCCGGACGAGATAATGAGGCAGCACGCCTCCGCCACGCCGCCGCCATTGGCGCTGCCGCCGCCAGATCCGGCGCCACAACCCCAGGCCGGGCCGGAAGATCGGCCGGAAGATCCGCCGAGCTACATCCGCCTGCCAGACCCAGCCCAGCCCAGCCAGCAGCAGCGACAGACCGTGCCCGAGCCGCTGGATAGGCTCCTGCCCGGAGAGATAACTATCCATCCGTTCACTGGCGCACGGACCGTAGACCAAGCCGGCAAGCCCTTGGGATTCGAGGTAAGGATAAAGGTACTAGACAGTTACGGCGACCCGACCAAGGCGTTCGGCGAGCTTCTGTTCATGCTTTATGACTACAAGGCCCAGAGCGAGAACCCCCGCGGCAACCGCCTCGGCACTTGGCCCGAGCACCTGATGGACCCCGAAAAGAACCAACTCCACTGGGATCCGATCAGCCAGTCTTACAAGTTTAACCTTAGATATAACAAGCAGTTATCTGTCGGCCATCGGTATGTGCTGGAGGTGTATTTCACCAGCCCGTTCACAGAGCGGCTGACAGCCATGCGCGATTTCACTGCCGACCAGTAGGCCCTTTCTTGTGGAGTAACCCCTTGGCTCGACAAAAGATAGCTCTGTTTTTCATGGCGGTTCTCCTGGCAGGGCTTGCTTTCGGCTGTGGGTCGTCTCGTAAGTTCACCAGGCAGCGATACGAGACGATCTACTCGGGGCAGGACAGGGATCGCGTCGAGGACATGCTGGGCCGACCGAGTGCAACCTCGGACAGTTCCGTAACTTACATCAACACAAGGCCCTTCTACCAGGCGGTGATAAGCTTCGACGAGGACGGCCATGTGACCAGCAAGGCGTGGTACCGCGACAGGCAAACAGCCCCGCCGCCACCGGAGGAAGGCATCGAAGTCGGCGGAACAATCGTGATCGATTCATCGACCTCAGGCGGGACGACCGATTAGCCTTCGACGTAACTATCGGCGTGGCCAGGACTACTGGTCACCGGTGGGTTGAGTCGGCTTGGCGGATTCGGCGGCGCGGAGCATCCGCGGCGCCGCCTGAGATGGCACATCCTCGGCGGGCACCCACTGCAGCACAATCACCAGCCGCTGCATCTGCACGCTGGAGGCACGCGCCTTACGACCAGGCTGGCCAGGGCCGGCGGGGGTTTCTTCGGTGCTCTCCTCCGAGCTGGCGGGGGCTTTGGCCACCCGGTAATGGGTATCAATGTCAGTGGCCTCTAGCGCCGCAAGGGGCGATGGCCGGGCAGTGGGAGCCCCTTCTGCTGTTGGCGTAACATCCGTCGCCACATCGGCTTGCGGATCGTCAACGGCCCGCTCGTCACCGGCCCGCTGCTCGGCGGGCTGCTCGGCCAAGGTCTCCCGCTTGTTCCGGCCCGCCGCTGATACCGTGTCATCCTCCGCCGATTCCGTCTCATCCAAACTTAACTTCAGTGTGGCATGGTCGTTATCATCCTCGTCCGAATCCTCAGCGGCAGTTGGCTCGGTCGCTTCGCTGTCGCTGGCAGCCTGCTCGTCCTGGCCAAACCACGGCCTGCCCGCCCTGCGGCCGGTGTCGTCCGAGCTGTCGCGCTGCACGGACTCTGGGGCTTCTTCGTCGTCGCCCCGCGTTTCGTTCGCCGAGGCCACGTCGTCCTCGGACTCGTCCTTGTCGTAAGCCCTGGCCCCAGCAGCGTCGGCCGGAGGCTCTGTCCGGCTGACCGAAGATTGTCGGAAGACTTCTCTCGCCACTGCAACTCCGCCGGCCTCGTCGCCCCACACCCCGCCGTCAGCGGGCTGCGACTCGGGCACGGGGGCGAGCGCGGGCGCGTCGGACATATCTCTGCCTGCCGGCGCCGGCGCGGCACCCGCTGCCTCCAGTATCCCGGCGCGGCCGATGGGGGCACGCCGCGTCGCTGAGGCCAACTGACGGTCCTGGAGGCCGGTCAGTTCGGCTAGTATCTGCTGCGCAACTTCCGGGGATACCAGCACTTCTATCTCCACCGTATCGGCAGCGACTTGCACCCTCTGCGACATCTGAAACTTACCGTCAGCCGGCGGGCGGAGGGCACTGCGAGTGCGAACGGACCGATCGTAGCTGGCTAGCTCCACGCCGTTTCGCGCCAGCACGCCGGCAACGTCACGCTCGGCGTCCTGCAGATCGGCGGTGAAGATGAGTTCGATAGGCAGCTCGGCCACGGCGATGGTGTCGATCAACGTGCCTATCGGCTCGGCTGGGCCGGGCGATGGCAGCCCCGCCTGAGGATCCTCGGGCGCGGGGCTGCTGACGACAATATACATGCCGACCCCTGCCGCCATGAGGACGACGGCAGCCGTGGCGAGGGAAATCCACCGGGATGCCCGCAATGTTCCGCCGCGCGGCTCCCTGGCCGCCCCATGCCGATGGCTGTGCGACATCACGCGGTGAGCAAAATCCTGCGGCGCAGCCTCCGCGGGCATGGCACGCAGAAGCTCCCTGGTCGCACGGAGCGATTCAAGCTCAGCGGCCAGTTCCTCATCCTCAGCCAGGACTTGCCGCAATTCCAGCGACTCGCCGGCCGTCAGCTCGCCGTCAAGATAGGCTGACAACTGCTCGAATTGTTTGGCCCTATCGTCCATGTCTCCACGTACATTCTAGGTTACAGTTCATTGCTATTCTCTGCCGGGCGGCCCTATACGCCTCGGCCGTCGAGGCTCTGTCTCAACATGCTTCTGGCCCGGTACAGCCTGCTCTTTACCGTACCGACGGGCACTTCCAGCACATCGGCTATTTGGGCATAGTCCATGTCTTGCATGTCCCGCAGCACGAGCACCAGGCGGAAGGGCTCGGCCAGGCTGTCCAGCGCCGCCGCGACGACCTTGCGGACCTCTTGCGAAATCGCCCTGTCAGACGGGCCCTGCTCCCGGCTGGCGGCGATATCAGCAGTTATTGTGTCATCGAGTCTCATGTCCTCGTCCTCAGTGTGCCGCGTGAGGGAGTGAAACTTCACCCGCCCGCCGCGGCGTCTGTGAGATATCACCAGATTCGTCGCGATTCGGAACAACCACGTGTAAAACTTGCTGTCGCCGCGAAACTGGTCTATCCGCTCTAAGGCCTTAAGGAACGCTTCCTGAGCCAGTTCCTCGGCGTCAGGACGATATGAACACATTCGCAGCACCAGGTTAAACACCCGGTCCTGGTAGCGTACCACCAGCGCACCAAACGCCTGCGTGTCGCCGGCCTGGACTCGCGATACCAACACGGCGTCATCTACCGTGCCGCCATCAGACCAGGCCGCCTCTTCCTTGCTGTTAGACGCATTGCCGCTCACGTGGTTCCCACAAACTAGAAGCTATTGGCCCCGATTCAGTCCGTGACCGATCGGGGATCGGAGCATAGTGAAACATACCACAGCCAGGCCGACAGTTACAGAGCCTGGGTTGGCTCATTTCAGTCGTCCCTGACGGGACTCAATTTATTGTCAGGCCGACTATATGGTCCCAGCACTGAAAGTGCTGGGCTAAGTTCGGTCGTCCCTGACGGGACTCATCATGGAATTGTCGTGAGATTTCTTGCAGGACGTTCACTTCTTTTCGGTCCCGTCAGGGACCCAGCGAACTTAGCCCAGGAGTTCACTCCTGGGTTACGGGCCATGCCCCCGCTATCCCGGGTCCCGTCAGGGACGACTGATGCAGGCTTACTGGCTGCCATGATTTACTTACCGCCGTGGCCCGCCCCGCCAAATAAAGCAGCGGGCGACCCGACCCGGTCGCCCGCTGCTTTACACATATCACTTGTCGAGTCGGCCGGCTCATCTACGCCATGCCGATCATCGGTTGTATTATCTAACTGTCGGCTTTATGCACCTCAGCCAGGTCTTCCTGCGATTGCTCCTCTTCGGGCTGAACGAAAACCGCCTCGAAGAACAGGTGCGTCTTGCCTTCTTCGGTGCCTTCGGGCTCGTCGGTCTTGGTGGACACCATGATCTTGTTCTTGCCCTTGTAGCTGCCGCGGAGGATTTCCTCGGATATCGAGTCCTCGATGTGCTGCTCTATCGCCCTGCGCAGCGGCCGGGCGCCGAAGTCGGGGTTGTAGCCCTTCTCGATGAGGAACTCTCTGGCCTCGTCGGTGAGCTCCAACACCATGCCCTGGGCAACAAGGCGCTCCCGCACTTTCGTGAGCTCCAGGTCCACAATCAGTTCCAGGTTCTCACGCGTCAGCGCCCTGAAGACGATAATGTCGTCCAGACGGTTGATGAACTCAGGCCTGAAGTAGCGCTCCACCTCTTTGTGGAGCATGTCCTTCATCTTCTCGTAGCTGGTATCGTCGTCCCGCTTGCCGAAGCCGAACCCATCCTTATTGCGGATCATGTCGGCGCCAATGTTCGTGGTGAGGATGATAACCGTGTTGCGGAAATCGACCTTGCGCCCGAAGGAGTCGGTGAGCTGGCCCTCTTCCATGATCTGCAGCAGCATGTTGAAGACGTCGGGGTGAGCCTTTTCGATTTCGTCAAGCAGCAGCACGGAGTATGGGCGACGGCGAATTTGCTCGGTGAGCTGGCCGCCCTCTTCGTAGCCGACGTAGCCCGGAGGCGCGCCGACCAGCCTGGAAACATTGTGCTTTTCCATGTACTCGGACATATCGAGCTGGATGAGAGCTTCTTCGTCGCCGAACATGAACTCCGCCAGCGCCTTGGAAAGCAGTGTCTTGCCCACACCAGATGGCCCGGCGAATATGAACGAACCCATCGGACGGCGCGGGTCCTTCATGCCGCTGCGGGCGCGGCGGATACTCTTGGCGACGACATTAATGGCCTCGTCCTGGCTGACTACGCGCTTGTGGAGTTCCTTTTCCAGCTCCAGCAGGCGCTGGGCTTCTTCCTTGGCCAGGCGGGTAAGCGGCACGCCTGTCATGTTGGATACGACCTCGGAGATTATCTCTTCGTTGACCTCGCCGCCTGTTTCCTTGGACCGCTCACGCCACTCGCGCTCTTTCTCTTCCTTTTCCTGGTGGAGCTTTTCGGCTTGGTCGCGAAGCTCGGCTGCCCGTTCGTAATCGGCGCCTTTGACGGCTTCGTCCTTGTCTCGCTGCAACTGCTCGATCTGCGATTCTATTTCCTTGAGATTCGGCGGACGACACATTGTCTTGAGTCGCACGCGGGCGCCGGCCTCGTCGATGACGTCGATAGCCTTATCCGGCTGAACTCGCCCGGTAATATACCGCGCGGAAAGTTCGACGGCCTTTTCCAAAGCCTCCTCGGTGAACTTGACGTGGTGGTGCTCTTCGTATCGATCACGCAAGCCGTGCAGGATATCGAGCGTCTCGTCACGATTGGGAGGGTTGACGATGATCGTCTGGAAGCGACGCTCCAACGCGCCGTCCTTTTCGATGTACTTGCGGTACTCGTCCATCGTGGTAGCGCCGATGCACTGAATCTCGCCGCGAGAAAGAGCGGGCTTGAGGACGTTGGCTGCATCGATAGCGCCCTCCGCGCCGCCTGCGCCGACGAGAGTGTGCAACTCGTCGATGAACAGGATGACATTCTTGGCCCGACGGACCTCATTCATCACAGCCTTGATTCGCTCCTCGAACTGCCCGCGGTACTTCGTGCCGGCGACCATCATCGCCAGGTCCAACGCCACGATACGCCTGCCGCTGAGAATCTCAGGTACCTCGTCATGGATGATCTGCAAAGCCAAGCCCTCGACGATGGCGGTCTTGCCGACACCGGCCTCACCCAGCAGAACGGGATTGTTCTTTGTCCGGCGACACATCACCTGCGTCAATCGCTCGATCTCGGGAACCCGACCGATGACCGGGTCAAGTTTGCCGTCACGGGCCAGTTCCGTCAGATCTCTGCCGAAGCTGTCCAAGGCGGGCGTCTTGCTCTTGGCCTTTCGTTGCGGACCCGAGCCCGGGCCACCTTCGCCGGCCATTGGCCCTGCACCGGCCGGCATTTCGCCCGCCATTTCGCCGTCTTCTATATCCATGCCCGCCCCCAGCAGCTTGAGCACTTCCTCGCGGACCTCGTCGAGCTTGAGGCCAAGGTTCATCAGCACCTGGGCGGCCACGCCATCCTGCTCGCGAAGCAGCCCCAGCAGCAGGTGCTCGGTACCGATATAGTTGTGGTTGAGATTCCGCGCCTCTTCAACGGCGTACTCGAGCACCTTTTTGGCGCGCGGCGTCTGGGGGAGCTTGCCCATGGTCACCATGTCAGGCCCAGCCTTGACGCGCTTCTCCACCTCCATGCGGACCTTGTGCAGGTCCACGTCCAGGTTCTTAAGGACGTTGGGGCCTACGCCCGAACCTTCCTTCAGCAACCCAAGCAGGATGTGCTCAGTGCCAATGTATTCGTGATTGAAACGCTGGGCTTCTTGATTGGCCAACGCCATCACTTTGCGAGCCCGTTCCGTAAATCTTTCAAACATAAGTTTTCCCTGCGACTTTACGCGTCAGGATACCACAGCGACCACCAACCAACACGCCTCCGGACAGCCACCCACCGCCCAGACATTCTAGGGGCGACAATGGCAGCTATCAAGGCATACCTGGACCGTCTACCTGACTACTATCGGCAAATTGGACGGCAAAGTTGACAAGGCATGTGGCAACCTTTCGCGTCCTGCAGGCCGTCAAGGGCACGCCCCATCTATTTTTACGACGACACTGCCCCGTCTGGTCGTCGGCAATTATCGCCGACTGCTTAAATGATCACAAGCCCTTTGCCCAGCACGAGAAATGAGCTCATTCTTTCCGCCAATCGCCAGGCCCGTCCGGCAACGACACTTGCGAAAATACACCGATTGTGGTACCCACACGTTCCGGAAGGAAAGGATCAAACATGGCTGAAAACACCTACGCACAAGACTTGGCCCTGCTGGCCGGCCAGGCGGAAATCATCGAGCTGACCAACGCTCCCAACGCGCGCGTCGTTATCGCCCCCAGCTACCAGGGGCGAATCATGACATCCACGCTCGCCGGTGAGGCCGGGGCGAGCTTCGGCTGGCTGAACGCCGATTTCATATCCGCGGGCAAACTCGACGACCGTTTCAACAACTACGGCGGCGAGGACCGTTTCTGGCTGGGCCCCGAGGCCGGCCAGTTCGGCCTGTGGTTCACCGACGGCGAGCCGTTCGACCTGGACCACTGGTCCACGCCGGCCGGGTTCAACGCGGGCGGCTTCGACGTGGCCCGACAAAGCGATACGTCCGTCGAAATGACGCGCGAGTTCGAGGTGACGAACTTCTCCGGCGCCAACTTCGCCTGCCGCGTCAACCGGCAGATCAACCTGATACACGCCGTCCGCGCGGGCGAGCTGCTGGATGCCCCCGTCGACGGGCTGGACATGGTGGCTTTTGAGTCCGTCAACGTGCTGGCCAACGCCGGCCCGGCCGCGTGGAGCCGCGACACGGGCCTGGTGAGCATATGGATACTGGGACAGTACAAGCCCTTGCCCAACGGCAAGGTCATCGCGCCGTTCAAGCCAGGCCCAGCCGACCAGCTAGGCCCGCCGGCCACCACCGACTACTTCGGCACCCTGCCGAGCGAGCGATGCACCGTCGGCGACGATCATCTGCTGTTCACCTGCGATGGCGCGTTCCGCAGCAAGATCGGAATTTCCCCGCGCAGGTCCCTGGATGTCGTCGCCAGCTACGACGCCGACGCCGGCGTGCTGACGATCGTGCAGTTCAATCTGCCGAGCCAGGCCGGCGAGTTGCCCTACGTCAACAGCCTGTGGGAAATGCAGGATGCCCCGTTCGCCGGCGACGTTATCAACAGCTACAATGACGGCGAGGCCGAGCCCGGCGCGGGCCAGCTCGGGCCCTTCTATGAGATCGAGACATCCAGCGCCGCTGCCGAACTGTCGCCGGGCGAGTCGATAACGCACATCCACCGGACGATGCACTTCGCCGGTGACCGACAGAAGCTCGCCAACTTGGCCCGCGCCGCTCTGGGCGTGGATATCCAGCGGCTGGGCTAGCGCCGCCGACACGAAAATAACACCACGTCGCGAGGGTTGCTAATATCGCAGAACTACTGCATATGACAGATGTTAGGCTATACAACATCGCGCCGGCCCAGGCATCGCTCTGCTGGCTGGAGACTCACCGGGCTTGACCTGCCCGCCAGTTTTGCCGCATCGGGCTCGCCCGGCCGATATTTCACTTGCCACAAAGGCCGTTAGGAGTATATTGGTGGGTTTCCCCGCCAGTGACGACCTGTCATTGTCGGGTTGGCTTGACTTTACGCTCGGCTGGCTGCAAACCGGGCCGAAACGGATTGACCCTCTGACAAACCGGTTGGAGATTATTTTATGCCAGCTTCAAAACCTTCGGACGTTCGAAGCATCGTGCTGATCGGCCATGGCGGGTCCGGCAAGACATCCCTTGTCGAAGCAATGCTCCACGCCGCCAAAGTAACGGGCAGACTCGGCAGCGTCGATGACGGCACGAGCACGATGGACCACACGGACATCGAAAAAGAACGCAAGCACTCGGTGGACCCGTCGGCGGCTCACCTCGAGCATGCCGGCAAGGCTATCGACCTGGTCGACGCGCCCGGATATCCGGACTTCATCGGCGGCGCCATCTGCTGCCTGGCCGGAGCGGACGTGGCGGTGCTGGTAATTTCAGCGGCGGCGGGCATCGAGGTGAACACTCGACGCCTCCACAAAGTCGCCAAAGAACTCAACATGCCGATGGCGATCGTGATCAACAAGATCGACGCCGAAAATGCCGACCTTGCCGAGCTGATGGCGCAGATCGAAGAATCGTTCGGCCATGCGTGCAAGCCGATGAACCTGCCCACCGACGGCGGCAAGGCCGTGATCGACTGCTTCGCCACCGACTCCGGCGAGGCCGACGTCGGCGATGTAGCCGACGCCCACACACAGCTCGTCGAAAACATCATCGAGTCCGACGAGGAGATGATGGAGGCGTACCTTGGCGGCGAGGAGATACCGGCTGACAAGCTCGGAGCCGCGGTCGGCCAGGCCATGGTCGAGGGCGCCGTCATCCCCGTGCTATTCACGTCGGCCAAGTCCGAAGTCGGCGTGGCCGCTCTCATGGACGCCGTCGCGAATTACTTCCCGGGCCCCGACGTCATCGAGCAACGGCCAGTCAACGCTGCCGCCGATGGCGAAGGCGACGCCGTTGAGTTTACCACCGACGCGTCGGCGCCGTTCATCGGCCAGGCCTTCAAGATCACCACCGATCCGTTCGTCGGCAAGCTGGCGTGGATTCGCATACTCCAGGGCACTGTCACGCCCGATACCACGTTCCTCCTGGGCGACGAGAAGAAGGGCTCGAAGGTCGGCCATCTGTTCAAGATACAGGGCAAGGACACCACCGAAGTGAAGCAGGCCGTCGCCGGCGAGATCATCGCCTTGGCCAAGGTCGAGGAGGTAGGCGCGGGCGACGTGCTTCACACCGACGCCACGTCCATGTACCGGGCCATGCCCGCCATGCCCACGCCTATGTACTCCCTCGCCGTCACCCCCAAGAGCCGCGGCGACGAACAGAAAATCTCCACCGTGCTGGCCAGACTGGCGGAAGAAGATTCCACTTTCGTCACCACGCGAGACACACAGACCAACGAAATGGTCATCTCCGGCATTGGCGATCTGCACTTGCGGATCGAGTTGGAGAAGATGAAAACTCGTTTCGACCTGGACGTCGAGACCAAGCCCCCCAAGATCCCCTACAAGGAAACCGTCACCGCCAAGGCCGACGGGCATCACCGCCACAAGAAGCAGACCGGCGGGTCGGGCCAGTTCGGCGAGGTGTACCTGCGGGTCGAGCCCAACGAGGCCGGCGCGGGCTTTGAGTTCATCAACGATCTGTATGGTGAGTCGATTCCGCGCCAGTACCTGCCCGCCATCGAAAAGGGCGTCCGCGACGTACTCGACAAGGGCGCGGTGGCCGGTTATCCGATGCAGGATATCAAGGTCAGCGTGTACGATGGCAAGCATCACCCGGTGGACTCCAAGGAAGTAGCCTTCCGGTCGGCTGGCAAATTCGCCTTCATCGACGCGGTCGGCAAGGCCAAGCCCGCCATCCTCGAACCCATTGTGCACATGGAAATCACCGTCCCGGCCAGCTTCATGGGCGACATCGCCAGCGACCTGTCAGGGCGGCGCGGGCGAATACAGGGCCAGGACATGCTGCCCGGCAACATGTGCTGCGTGCAAGCCCAGGCCCCGCTGGCTGAGGTAATGCAGTACAATAGCCAGCTCCGCTCGGTAACGGGTGGCCAGGGCAGCTATACTATGGAACTCAGTCATTACGAGCCGGTGCCCGGCAACGTGCAGCAGCAGATCGTCGCGGCCGCCGCCAAGGATAAAGCAGAAGAAGACCACTAACAGACTTCGCGACCGCCATAACGAGCGGAGCGATGATCAGGAGTAAGAATAATGCCACGCAAATGTGCACTGACAGGTAAAGGTACCCGCGCCGGCGGCAGCATATCCCGCCGCGGCAAGGCCAAGCGAGCCGGCGGCGTCGGCAAGAAGGTCACCGGCAACGTGAAGCGTAAGTTCAAGGCCAACATCCAACGCGTCCGCGCCGTCATCGACGGCAAGGTCACGCGGATCAACGTCTCGGCGAAAGCTATCAGCCGAGGCCTGGTCACCAAGCCTTTGAAGCGCGACTACGACCCCGAGGCCGAGGCCGACAAGGCGTAGCGTCGGCCGGCTTACAACGCAGCCTTGCATGACGTACAATATTGCGCGGCGGCCCCTGCGGCTGCCGCGCTTTTCTTGTTCCCGCAGAGATACGAAACGCCCGTGGAGACGCCATCGACATGGAACGAACGCTGATTACCGATGTCATCGCCAACGTTGCCCCGCAGACCGTCGTCACCGTGGCTGGGTGGGTACGCACCGTGCGGACGAGCAAAGGCGGCTTCAGCTTCCTCGCCGTCAACGATGGCTCGTGCATGGCCAACCTGCAGATCGTCGCCGACGGCAAGCTGGCTAACTACGATAGCGAGATCACGCATCTGACGGCTGGGTGTTCGGTTGTGGTGACGGGCACGCTCGTCGAGAGCCCCGCCAAGGGGCAGCGAGTTGAGCTGCAGGCCGACAGCGTGCAAGTGCTAGGCCTGGCCGACGCCGAGACGTTCCCCATCCAGCCGAAGCGACACACATTCGAGTTCCTCCGCACCCAGGCCCATTTGCGCGTGCGGACAAACACATTCGGCGCCGTCGCTCGTGTCCGCAACGCGATATCCTTCGCCATTCACGAGTTCTTCCAGCAGCGCAACTTCCTCTACGTCAACACGCCCATCATCACCGCCAGCGACTGCGAAGGCGCGGGCGAGATGTTCCGCGTAACCACGCTGGACCCCACCTCGCCGGGCCCGGCAGGTGAGCCCGTCGACTACTCGCAGGACTTCTTCGGCAGGCCTACCTACCTGACTGTCTCCGGCCAGCTCGAGGGCGAGACCTACGCCTGCGGCCTGGGCAACATCTACACATTCGGCCCGACGTTCCGCGCGGAAAACTCCAACACCCCACGCCACCTCGCCGAGTTCTGGATGGTCGAACCCGAGATGGCCTTCTGCGACCTCACCGACAACGCCGACCTCGCTGAGGATTTTTTGAAACACATCTTCACCGCCGCACTCGAGCGTTGCCCGGCCGACATGGAGTTCTTCAACGAACGCATCGACAAGACCGTGCTCGCCACGCTCGAACACATTGTCCGCGGCCCCTTCGAGCGGATCACATACACCAAGGCCATCGAGCTGCTGGAGGCAGCCGACTGCAAATGGGACTTCCCGCCCCACTGGGGCGTGGACCTGCAAACCGAGCACGAACGCTTCCTCACCGAGCAGACGTTCAACAAGCCAGTCATCATCACGGACTACCCGTCGTCCATCAAACCGTTCTACATGCGGCTGAGCGACGACGGCAAGACCGTGGCAGCGATGGACGTGCTCATGCCGAAAATCGGCGAGATCATCGGCGGCGCCCAGCGAGAGGAACGCCTGGACGTGCTCGACGCCCGCATGACGGCCAGCGGCATGGAACTGGAAGACTACTGGTGGTTCCGCGACTTGCGGAAGTACGGCACCGTGCCGCACGCCGGCTTTGGCCTGGGGCTGGAGCGGACGGTACAGTTCGTCACCGGCATGGCCAACATCCGCGACGTGATCCCTTACCCGCGCACGCCAAGGTCAGCCGACTTCTAGCCATCGGCGGCCAGGTAGCAGGCCCGCGCGAGAGCAACGCAGTGAAGATCGAACTACATTGTCACACTAACCGATACAGCGGCTGTAGCCTCAACACGCCGGAGGAGATGATGTCCCGCCTGGTCGAGGCGGGCTACCACGCCGTTTACATCGCCGAACATGACACCCTTTGGGGCGCCGATGAATTGGCCGAGCTGCAGAACGCTTTCCCGCAGATCCACATCTTCCCAGCCGTCGAGCTCAGCGACCCATCCACCCGCCAACATCTCCTCATCCTCGGCGCGACCGACCCAGCCTACATCGCCCTCGCCGACGCCGACCTCTGGGAGAACGTGCTGGACCTCGCTCGCCGGCAAGGCTGCCTGACCGTGCTTGCCCATCCTTTCCGATTCACCGATGGCCGTTTGCTGCTGGACCAAGGCCTGCGCCCCGATGCGATAGAACATCTCACGGGCAATCACGACGAGATGATGGCCGAGCTCACCCACGCGCTGGCCAACGAGCACGGCCTGCCCATGGTGAATGCCGGCGATCTGCACAGCGTGGAAATGGCCGATTGGTCCTGGATAGAAACCGAGCGGGACGTCCTGGCAGCCTGCGATATCCGCCCGATCGTTCTCGAATCCGCCTACACCAACGTCGCCGCAGTGTGATCTTCCTGCCGCCGCGCCGGCGGCGCGCAGTTCGACCGCATGTGTAAAGAGTGCGTGGTGTGGGAGGCGGGCACTACCGCTGACGGTAGACGATTCGGCCCTTGGTGAGGTCGTAGGGGCTCAGCTCGACGGTTACGTGGTCGCCCGGTGTTATGCGGATGTAGTGACGGCGCATCTTGCCGGATATATGGCCGATGATCTCGTGGGAGTTTTCGCCCATTTCCAGTTCGAGACGGAACATTGCGTTGGGCAATGCCGCCGTCACCGTCGCCTGAACTTCAATTACACCGTCTTTAGCCATAACAGTTGGATCAGTCCTTTTGCAGCTGAGAGATACACTAGCGGTAATTCTAACCACAAAATGGCCTTCGGGTCAACTTCTTTACCAGCCATTTACGCACCCACGCGGCAGGTGGCTGCAACTAGGTGGCGCGGACTATCGGTATGCTCTGCCCCGGCGCGTCGATCAGGTCCACCTGAACGTCATACGCTGCCGACAGCACCTCCTGGCGAATCACGTCGGCGGGCGTGCCGCAAGCAAGCACCTGTCCGTCCTTCATCAGCAGCAGTTCGTCGGCGAATCGCCCAGCTAAGTTCACATCGTGGCTCACACACACCACGGCGATCCCCCAGTCGTGGGCGAGTCGATTCATCATCCGGTAGATCGTCATCTGGTGGCGAATGTCCAGATGGCTTGTCGGCTCGTCCAGCAGCAGCGCGCGGGGTTGCTGGGCCAGTGCGCGGGCGATCATCACTCGCTGGGCCTCGCCGCCGGATAGTTCCGCCAGCGTTCGGTCGGCGAAGGCTGTCGAGTCCGTCATCTCCATGGCCAGGTCGGCGACCTTGCGGTCCTCCGCGCCGGTAACACCAAGCGCCCCGGTGTGCGGGAGCCTGCCCATCATCACGAGCTGGCGGGCGGTGAATGCGAACGCCGACGCCGGCGACTGCGGCACGTAGGCGAGCATCCTGGCCAGCTCTTTCGCGCGGTAGTCGGTCAAGGCGCGATCGGCCAGGCGGATCGTGCCGTTGTCGGGCGTCAGTTGCCCCAGCAAGCATCGCAGGACCGTTGTCTTGCCCGAGCCGTTAGGCCCCAGCAAGCACAGCAGCTTGCCGGAATGAGCAGCCATGTCCACACCGTCCAGCACGCGTCTGGCCGGCTCGTAGCTGAACGTCAATTCCCTGGCAACCAGGATGGGAGCAGTGTTGTCGTTCATGCCACATCCCCCCCGCGTTGCCGCCTCAGCAGGAATATAAAGAACGGCCCGCCGGCCATCGCCGTCAGTATGCCGACCGGCACCAGGCTCACGCCGATCAATCCGCCGACCCAACGACATAGCCCTTCCGCAGCCACGAGCACTGCCGCGCCGACAATAGCGCTGGCGATTAGCCCGCGCCGCAGGTCAGGCCCGACGATCATCCGACAAATATGCGGCACGATGAGCCCGAGAAACCCAATGGGTCCGGCCAGCGCCACAGCGCCCGCCGTCATGAGCCCGACGCTGACGAACGTCACTATCCGCACACGGTTGACAGCCACGCCGCTGGAGGCGGCCACGTTATCGCCAAGGCTCATCACGTTGGTGGCCGCCGCTTGCAGCATCAGCACCGCCCAGCCGGCCAGCATGCCCGAGCCGCAAACAATCAGCAGGCGCACATCAACCGAGTCCGGCACTCGGCCCATAGACCAGTGCACGAAATCCGCGATGCGGTTTCGGTCCACGTACAGGTATATCACCAGCATGATCGCACCGTTGAAGGTGTTGACGATAACGCCGGACAGGATGAGCGAGAACGGGTCGAGCCTGCCTCGCCGCTGGGCAACGGTGTAGACGACCGCGCAAGCGACAATGGCCCCCACGAACGCCAGCAGCGGCGTGGACACCCACGCGATGCCCGCCCACCACGCCGTCGCAGCCAGGCCGAGCAGCACACCCACGCCTGCCCCGCTGGAAATGCCCAGCAGGTACGGCTCGGCCAGCGGATTGCGAAGCAGCCCCTGCAACGCCATCCCGCCAGTGGCCAACGCCGCCCCAACAACGGCAGCCGTCAGCAAACGCAGCAGCTTCGCCCGCCAGAGCGACAGCGAAGGAGCGGCCCGCTCGGGCGGCGCGTGGATCATGTCAGCCATGTCGCCGGCAAACTCCGCCAGTCGCGTCGACGGGCGGAGCCAATCGTCATCGCTCACCACGAACACTTTGCCCGCCTGGGCGGCTGGCAGATCCTGCCATTGCAGCCAGTACTCGCGGGCCTTGTCGGCCTCGCCCGGGGGGGCCCAGCAGATCACAACGTCAGGAGCTACGGCGGCAATGGCTTCTATGTCCGTCCCCCGCCAGATGGTCTGGCCGGGCACCTCAGCCCCCGCGTTGATGCCGCCGGCCAGCTCTATCATGTCGTCGATGTACGTGTTGTCGGCCGCCGTGGAAACGCGGTCCGTGCCCATCACGAATATCACGCGCGGATGGCCCTTGCCGGCAACTCGCTCGGCTACGGCGTCCAGTCTGGCCTGGAAGAATGCCTTGTATGCCGCCGCCAGTTCCGGCTGGTCTACCAATTCACCAATTCGCTCAATGGCGGCTGACACTTCCTCGATGGTATCAATCGGCACCTGCTCGATTTGCACGTCCGGCGCGGCTCGTCTTACGCCCTTCAGTTCGCCCGTATCGCTCTGAGTGATTATCAGATCCGGCGCTACCGAAAGGACGAGTTCCGTCTTCACGGTATGTCTGTCGCTAAGTCGCGGCAGCTCTCCGCCGTCCGGCAGGCGGCAGAACTTCGTGACCCCCACAAGGTAATCGCCGAGGCCCATGTCGAAGAAGATTCGCGTCAGGGCGGGCGAGAACGTCACCACGCGCAGGCCTTCCGCCCGGGCTTGGTCGGCCCGCGCGCCAAGCGCCGCTGTGGCGGCCAATATCGTTATCAGAACGGTTCGTCGCATGGGGATTCCAGTATCGAAAACTGGTCGCGGCGATGGTAGAGGTGATGGGCGGGTCTGTCAAGCTCACGAGGGCCGGCGCGGGGCTCGCCGAGGGCTATTGCTGCAGCGCGGCGGGCAGGACGTCCAGCAGATCCATCGCCGTGAGTGACACCATGCCGACCTGGGCGGCGGCGAGGTCGCCCGCGTGGCCGTGCGCCCACACGCCGAGGGTGGCTGCGGCGAGGGGAGGCATGCCCTGGCCTATCAGAGCGGCGATCAGCCCAGTCAGCACGTCGCCCGCACCGCCCGTGGCCATGCCGGGGTTGCCCGTGTCGTTTACGTACATGGCCAGGCCGCCTGTGACGATAGTGCCCGCCCCCTTGAGCGCTACGATGATCTGCCGCCCCGACCCGCCCTGCCACGTGCGGGCCGCCTCGACCGCGGCTGACTGGCGATCCGCCTGGATCTGCTCGACGGTCTGGCCCGTCAGGCGGGCAAGCTCGCCGGGATGCGGCGTGAGCACGAGCGGGCAGTCGCCAATGCCGGGCCAATCGTTGATATCGCAAAGGTTGTTCAGGCCGTCCGCGTCCAGCACGATGGGCTTGGCCTGGCCCAGCACGGCGGCAACGATATCCCGCTGGGGCCCGCCCACGCCCATGCCAGGCCCCACGGCCAGCACGTCACACGCCTCGGCTGCCGCGAGCACTTGCTGGACCGCCGCGCCCGTCAGCGCGCCGCCACGACCGCACGCCAGCGGCACGGAGGTCGCGCACGGGCACAGCCCGGCGGCCGTCTGCTGAATCGCCTGCGGCACGGCCATGGTCACCAGCCCCGCTCCGCCGCGAAGGGCGGCGTTGGCTGACAGCGTCGGCGCACCGACCATGCCGACCGATCCGCCGACGACCAGCACTCGCCCGAAGTCGCCCTTGTGGGCGTCGGGCTTGCGAGCGGGCAGTTGCGGCGGCGACTTGATACGTTTGAGTTCCATGGCGGTCCTGAGTTACTTGACGGATTGGCGGTTGATCATCGCGGAGATGTACCCGCCGGCGAAGCCGTTATCTATGTTCACTACGCTGACGTTGGACGCGCAGCTATTGAGCATCGCGAGCAAGGCTGCCAGGCCGTGGAAACTGGCTCCGTAGCCGATCGACGTCGGCACGGCCATGACGGGCACCGCCACCAACCCCCCCACCACGCTCGCCAGCGCACCTTCCATGCCGGCGACAACCACCACAACATTCGCCCCCTGCAGCGTCTCGCTGGCGGCGAGCAAGCGGTGCAGCCCGGCGACGCCTACGTCGTAATGTGTCGTGACGTGGGCGCCCATTATCTCAGCGGTTATCCGCGCCTCATCGGCCACCGGCAGATCGCTCGTGCCGGCAGACACCACGGCGACGTGGCCCACAGCCTCGACAGAATCGTCCTGCTGGTAAGTTATCGCGCGGGATCGCTCGTCGTAGACAGCGGCGGGGCAGCGGGCGAGGACGGCCTGGTAAACGTCTGGCTCGGCGCGTGTGGCGAGCACGCGCTCGCTGGTAGCGACCAGCCGGTCGAATATCTCAGCCACCTGCTCGGCTGTCTTGCCCGGACAGTAAATCACCTCCGGGAACCCGCAACGTATCGCGCGGTGGTGGTCTATGTTGGCGAAGCCCAGCGGCTCGAACGGCAGTTGACGCAGACTTTCGATGCCCTGGTCGATATCGACCTGGCCGGTGCGGATTGATTCAAGCAGTTCTCGCAGTGATTTCTCGTTCATGACGTCTTTTCGTATCGTTGTTGCCGTGTCTGGCGGACGATGGCCTCTTTACTATCGGCCAGTCGTCGCGCGGGCGGTGAGGTCGTAATCGGCCAGTTGACCGGCCTGCAGGTAATGATACCCAAGCCCGGCGATCATGGCTGCATTATCGACGGTGAAGGCCATCGCGGGCAAGCGCAGGCGGCAGTGCAATTTGTCGGCGAGTTCCTGCGCGGCGGCGCGCAGTGCGGAGTTGGCCGACACCCCGCCGCCGAGCACGAGCGTCCGCGCACCGGTAGCCTTGGCTGCCCGACGAAGCTTGATGATGAGCGTATCGACAACCGCCGCCTGAAAGCCGGCTGCCAGGTCGGCTACTTCCTGCGGTGTGAAGTTTTCGATGCCTTGCCCGGCGTTGGCTTGGGCGGCCGTCCGCTGGGCGTGCGGGCCTCGGCTTGGCTTCTTATTGCCCTTGCCCTTGCGATCGCCGGGCAGGCCGTTGACGTGGTACAGCACCACGCCAACGTCTTGGCTGCCATCACGCCGACCAGTAACGAGCCGATAAGGCCCGGTTCGCTGGCGACGGCGATCGCTGCGAGGTCC
>SDBV01000323.1_pt1 | contig 67564 bp, 99 predicted proteins | sample 2277081 | NCBI WGS metagenome assembly SDBV01 (sample SAMN10402039, study PRJNA504765) | marine sediment metagenome | isolation source: marine sediment core GS10_PC15, 223 cmbsf | place: Arctic Ocean: Southern Knipovich Ridge | collected 2010
AATGGTACCAGTTCCATTATGCCTTGGGGTGAATGGAGACGGGCACCCTCGGCACCCTCTCTATATTTCCTACGTAGTGCCGATGATTAGATATAACCTGGAGGACAAATAAACATCAGTGAGTAAGTATGAAAGTTGATAGCGGGAAAATAAGAGCCTCAGTTGCTGCATATATGAGATATGTCAGGCAAAGCTATCTTGTTGCGTTTGAAGCTGATTCCGCCGATGTCTTAGCATTATCGGAGGCTGATTTGCTTACTGAGATAGAGGTAAAAATATCCTTAGCGGATTTACATAGGGACAAGGGGAAGAGTAAGCACTGGTTTTACAAAAACGGACAACCTAATCCTCGCTTCCCACGATACCATTTTTATTTTGCAGTTCCTAAAGACATTGCCAATAAAGTCTGCGAAATATGTTCGCAGAAATATCCCTACGCCGGTGTTCTAGGGACAAATGGTGGCCCAGCCCATAGTGTTGAAGTTTATAGGAAAGCAAAACAATTATCTTGTGAGCCTATCAGCCCTGTAAAAGTTAAAGAGTTGACTAAACAGCAGAGTGGCACTGTATGTCGCTTGGCTATGAGATTAAATGGCATTGATTATTAGTCGGTGGGGGTTGACCAAATAAAGTTCAGCTAGTTTACAAAAGAAGAGCAAATGTAAAATGAGCATCAAAGAAGCGTTAGTAATAATAAGAGATAACCAGATACATCGCCCAAAGGAATTTGCTTTACTGATGTGGCCTAATTCAGAGGGCTGGCAGCGAGTTCACAATGTTGGGCATGGGGCTTCGAGAGGAGCCGCTATGGCCAAAGCCGCGGGTGGCTATTTGGGCAAGTTAAGAACTAAGGAACTCATTAGGGAACCTTGGTTTGATGACTATGATAGTTATTATCAGTTGACCGATAAAGGTTTTGAATATATTACAAATCATAGCCAAATGTAAAGGAGGGGACAATGCTTTCAATAAGTTTCCCAGGCCATCCGAAAGCCCGAGCCATAATTATAGATGGATCGGTTAATGGGGTGAGCGGAATAGTGGAGTGTGACATCTGCGATTGGCATGCTGTTCTATTGGAGTCGGAAACCGAGAAATTATCCGATGAGATAGAAAAGTTCATCAAGGAGCATGATTGTGGGATGTTAGCCAGAGAGAAAGATGCCATAGCCATTAAAGCCATGCTATATCTGCGGCGGAGTTTAAACAAAAGAGCCCGAAATGTAAAGGGGGAATGATGGAAAGAGATAAAGAAAAGGATACATACAAATATGAAGTCAAGCAAGATGGCAAGGTCATCTTTCGGGGCTGGACCTATGATTTGAATAGGAGAGAGGTCGAGCACGCAGCTGGATATCCTGGTTGTACAGTTGAGCAAGTTGGCAAGAAAACGACCCGGCAAGAAGCTGAGGCATGGTTAGGGAGGTACAAATGAAGCTAGTTATACCTAGTGGTGTGAGAGCCGGCCATCTTACTTTCGATATTGTCTTTAGCGATAAACCCTTGCGGATAGCTGATGTGAGGGCTCAAGTAAATCACACGCCCCAAATAATCAGATTATCAAAGTTTGGCACTTATGAGGGGGGTGAAGGGTTCGGTCGAAGTACAGCTGTGCTTTTTGAAATGCTGTTGCATGAATTGCTTCATATCCATAACCATTTGTGGTGTGGTAGCGAGCTCACGGAAATGCAGATTGAAGCGATCGCCTCAGGGCTTACTCAAAGCCTACTCTCATTAGGCCTTGAGCCGGACTTCAGCCAAGTACCAGAGGAGAGGGTTTGACAATTCGTTACCAAATGTCTAAAAGGGGGGCAATGGAAACTAGGAAATACACAATAACAAGGACTAGGGTGATCCACGATTGCAGGAATTGTGATTACCATTCCTGTTATATGTCCAGTGAGGGCTTGGAGTGCTCCTGTCATCATCCTGACCTACCTAAAATCTTGGAGAGTATTGAATTTAAGGGGGAGCGGATACCAATAACATCTAAGGGGGTAGAGACTGGTGAAGGATTCCCTGAGTGGTGTCCTTTGTGAATTATACATTTGGCTCTATTAAGTAAAGGGGGATAGGCATGAATAAAACCAAAGTTGACTGGGCTAAGAATCCCGACGGCACACAGGGCTACACCTGGAACTCCATCACAGGCTGCCTGAATCACGTCAATGGTATGTGCAAGGGTGGCAACTTCCTCTGCTATGCCTACAGGCTGGCTCATGGGCGGTTGAAGAACCTGTATCTGGCAAATATAGAAGTTGCTCCTATTGAGACTTCAACCCACCCTTCAGCTTGGGCAGCAATGGTTAATTCTCAGCAAGCCCTTAAAACATTAGACCCCTTCTATCCTCGCTTCTGGGAAGATAAACTGGATATTAGAAGGCATTATGAATATAGCGATTGCCGAAATCACGCAAAGCGTAGGGGTATATTCGTCTGTGATATGTCAGACTTGTTCGGAATTGGGATACCGCCAGGTTGGACATTCAAGGTAATGCAGATGATTCGGGCTAACCCTGCTGACCGCTTCTATCTCTTGACCAAGCAACCGCAGAACCTTGCCAAGTTCTCACCGTTTCCCGATAACTGTTTCGTTGGTGTCAGTGCTACGAATCATTTACAAGCCTTGAACGGTATGAAATATTTACGAGATATCCAAGCAAAGATTAAATATATGTCTTTTGAACCTCTTTTGGCAGACATTGGGTTTAATGATACAAGATGGACTAAAGCTAATCAGATTATAAAGTCTTTAGATTGGCTCATCATCGGTGCTCAGACCAAGCCCTACAAGCCTCCTAAGATAGAATGGGTACAGGAGATAGTGGAGGCTGCGGATAAGACTGGTATCCCTGTGTTCCTTAAAAATAATCTAGCACCATTGATATTAGGTAATGATACCACTTTCTATGATAGTCGGTTTGCAGATGGGCTAGGTCATTTAAGGCAGGAGATGCCGAAATGACAATACCAACGCATATCAAGTTGAAGATCTGGATTTGCCCGAAGTGTAGGAAATTCCATGAGTCCTATATAAAGCTGACAAAGTGCGGGCGTTGTGGGTATTTAAGGCGGAAGTTGCCGGTTATACAAATGACACTCAAATGTAAAAGGGTGATGATAATGCAAGATCGTGATTATCTCATTACGCGTTTCCTAGTAGCCGTAGCATCTGCCTGGGCTTCCGCCCGGGTGGAATATATGACTCGCTTACCCTTCCGTTTTAATATAGCGCCAGTACGATCATGTGCTACACCAAACTTCTTGCCTACCCTTACAACTTTAGCCATAATAATCTCCAATATGGATCTAATTAATACATTATACAACGGCGGTCAAGTAATAGTCAAAGAGTAATTAAAATGGGATTAGAACAACTGACATTAGAAACAGGACTGAACAAGGTAGAGGTAGCAATCGAGCTACTCCGAGCATGGGAGCCGCTAGAAGGTTTTTATTTTGCCGATAGCGGTGGAGCTTGTTCGTCTGCTACACGTGAGATTCTCAAACAAGCTGGTGTTAAGTACGATGCTCACTACTGCGTATCACCGATTGATCCTCCTCCGATATACACCTTTTTGAAAGAATATCATCCCGATACTCAATGGGACTTTCACGCTAAAGGATTCTGGAAGATGGTAGATAAGAAAGGTCTACCTATGAGAAAGAGGCGTTGGTGTTGTGAAGTAATCAAAGAAGCCGGCGGGGAAAACCGCGTAGTTGTAGTTGGCAACCGCAGAGCCGAGGGGAATATCCGCCGTAAGCAATGTTTTGTTGAGACGCCAGAGGATAGAGCAAAGGGTGGTAAGTATAGGGTAACAACCAAAACCTTCATTCGCCCCATTCTGGATTTCGATGATTGGGACCTCTGGCAGTATATCCGGGAAAACGATGTCCCTTATTGCTATCTTTACGATGAAGGAGCAAAGCGGAAAGCATACGGAGAGGGGGTGTTCAAACGCCTAGGTTGTGTCCTTTGCCCGTTCTCCCGGAACATAGCAGTAGAGGAAGAATATTTCCCAAAGATAGTTGCTAACTGGCTAAGAGCTTGTGGCCGGCTAGTGGAAGCAACGAAGGCAAGAGGTTATCTTACCAAAACAGGGCTACCAGTAAAACACCGCTTCGAGACAGACAAGGAAATGTACGATTGGTGGGTAAGCCGGAGCTGACTAAATAAGGTTCAATGAGTGGACAAGATTGAATTATGGATATGTTGATTCAGCCAACAAAGGAAGTGGATTATATGGATAAAAGTTGCGACCTTTGCGCAAGGCAACCCATAAATGCGGGTAAGGATATATTACTGTACGAGGATCGCTTTTACTACATTGTGGAGAACGGCAACCCGGACGGCTATGCTCGTCGTATATCCTTGGTGATTGTCCCACACGGTATTGCGAGCCCGCTGACTGAGCAGGTAGCTGTTCGCATCCTACGGGAATATATAACGAGTAAATTGCATATCTCCAATGCCGATTATTTCATCAAGAAGACCATGAAAACGCACCCTGACCACTTCCACATACACGCGTATGTCCTACCGGAGACGCAATAATGGAGTCAAAGTAAGTAGGAGATGCCAATGAGTAATGCCAAAACGGACAATCGAAAGGGTAACCATAATGCAGTAGGGCATCAGCGCCAGAAACCTGGTCATTTGCTTTATGGTGCTGGATGTGATTTCTCAAAAACATGCTTTGAATGTCCTGAACCTGATTGCCGATATGACACCGCTAAGAGCCGAGCTTTAATGAAGAAGATACGGGCACTGGAGAAAGCAAGATGACTCAAACCCCGTTGAAGCAAAATACCCCACCGGCATATAAGCTCTATCCAGACAAAGGGTGTGAGTTCGCCTCTTTGTGCCAGGAGTGTCCTCATAACCCACCTATCTGCGAATATCCAGGAGGCAAGAAGTCCTGGTTAGTGGCTCAAAGGAATAAGAGGATACTAGATCTGTTCAAAAAGAGGCAGAAAACCAAAGAAATAGCCTTGACGCTTAGTGTTCCTATAAGAACGGTACGAGCAGTAATTGGGAGATACCGTAAAGGTGTCAAAACGGGGGTATTCGTTTGACAGGGATAGGCAAGGAGGCATACATAAACAAGGAAAGTGGCATAGCAAGCCAGCCAACCCACCCCTGCTATAAAGGGGGAGGTTTGTGCAAGCTAAGACAATATGGGGATAGCACATTTCTTTGTGTTAAAGATGCAAAATCGTGCCGATATAAGGTCGCACGGAAGATTAACGGAGGAACAGATGGAAAAGAAGGATAAAAAGGATAAAAAGGATACCAAGCCAAAGCCGGTGGCTAGTAAACAGAGAGAAAAGCTGGACAAGTATCTCTCCGAACTGGAGTCAGAAGCAGCGTCGCAGGAGGAGAAAGCTGAGTACGCAGAGAAGGCGGGAGTGTTCCGGAAGCGAATTACTGATGCACACATAAGGCTTAATGTTGCTCGCCCGCACGGGTTGTTAGGGAGTGCGTGGCTACCACAGGGTAGAACCATCAAGGTATTACTGGGGTTGCTAGCGCTGATAGTGGTTATATTGATGACTAGGGCTTGCGGGTAGACTAGGAAATAGTTTAGAAATAGCTCCCCAAATAGTTCTCTAACCCCTTGACATATAGGCATAGGTGTGGTAAAGTAGGGTAGATGTGGAATATGAAAGGAGGTTAGGGAAAATGAATACGGATTATGCGGAAACACAAGCCTACGGAGTAACTCAGCAAAGCACCCAGTTTGTTAAGGGGCACTTATCGAAGCTCGGCTCTATCATCCAAATTGAGTGCTTTCTAGCCGGGAACACAAGCCAAGAGTTCGGCAAGGAGCAATGGGTAGCCTTTATCGATGGGAACAAAGACCGCATTGTAGTCTCCGGCTTCTCTTGGGGGTACATTGGCGAAGGCCCTCGCGGACTGTTCAAAATGGCTCAGGAGCTGGGTTTCAACTTGGATATGGAACTCATAGCCTACTACCCACAAGACGAATACTGGACTATCTGCCGGGAAAGGTTAATGCTGACTGAGAGCCTAGCCAGCTACGTGATTAGCCTTCAATCAATCGCTGACCTTGAGGTGGGGCTTGGGGACGAGGATTACAAGATACGTGACCAGCTTGAGATAGAGTTTCCAAGTCTTAGGTGGGAGCGTGAAAGACAGGAGTTCAACGAATGGCTATGGTCAGTAAGATCTGAGCAAGAGCCGGATGTTATTGAAGCTCGGGCACTAATGGGGCCTGATATCCCACACGATGAAATCTTTTGGGCTGATAGCAAGGCAAACCCTGAGATGATAATTGACCCAAATGCGCCCGAGGGAACCTATGCTCTATATCGAGAGCACACTGAAGTCGCCGGGAGTCTTTTCCGAGAAGTGAAAGAATTAGCTAATGATAGGCTTACTAAACTGGATGCCGATGATAGTATCGACCTAAAAAAAGAGTGGCGGATGCAAGAAACCGCACTAAAATAGAAGTGGTAATTGATAGGAGGTCAGATAATGAGAACAATGAGAGCGATGAAACCCCGCTTCGAAGTATCGACCGAAGGTATGAGAGCATTGCAATCCGGCAGGAAGCCTTGGCAACTTGCCAAGGAACTTGTATCTAATGCTTGGGATGAGACCACGACCACTTGTGAAGTAGAACTTAAATCCATCAGCCCACATAAGGCAAAACTGGTAGTCCGTGATGATGGCGCCGGGTTTACCAATATCGATGATGCGTGGACGCTAATGGGACATACCCCAAAACGCCTCAACCCTACCGTTCGGGGACGCTTTAACATCGGTGAAAAGGAGATATTATCCGTCGCTGATGAGGCGACCATAAGAACAGCCGGCAAGATTATTCGCTTCCCCAAAAATGGCGGCCGGCTAGTCAGAGTTGACAAACACCCTTTTGAGGGGACAGAGTTCATTTGCACCTTACCATGGGGACCACGACAGGTGGGATACACTGTGGAGAAATTGGGGCAGCTTTTAGTACCACAGGGTATGCGATATCAGGTCAACGGCCAAGTTTTTATTTGGCGGGAACCAGAGCATATTATTGAAGCTATACTAGAAACGGTCTTGCAAGATGCATATGATAAGCCGATGCGGACCACCCGCCGCAGGACCGCTGTCGAACTCATCCCCGCCGAAAAGGGAAGGCTCTATGAAATGGGTATACCCATCCAGGCGATTGAGTGCCCCTACCTTGTAAATATTATGCAGAAAGTCCCCATGCCACCTAATCGTGATGTAGTAAGGGATTCATACCTTCAGGACGTTTACGCCACCGTGTTGAACGCAACAGCGCCTGAGATAGTGGATTCCTCCGCCACATGGGTGCGCGCGGCAGTTGAGGACAAAGACGCCGAACCTGAAGCCGTCAAAGAGGTCATGCGTAACCGGTATGGTGAGAATGTGGCATTATGGTCCAGTGATCCGCATGCCAATGAAAAGGCGTTAAGGGCGGGCTTTGAGCTGGTACACGCCCGTACCCTGTCACTAGGAGAGCGACAAGCCTTTGCCAATGTGGGCTTGGCACACAGTTCAACTATATTTCCCACCTCGGTCGCTACACCGGAAGATATCCCGAAAGATAAATGGACACAGGGCATGGCTGATATAGCCGGCTATTCCAGGCGGCTCGCCAAAGAACTCTTGGGAATAGATATATACGTTAGTTTCTACTCCAACATGAGAATAGGAGGTGCCGGCAACTACGGCAACGGTCACTTTTCATTCAATATAGCCAAGCTCGGGTACAAATGGTTTGACTCCATCCGTCCCGATGTCACCGGATTTATACTCCACGAATTGTCACACCAAGAGGCGGATGGCCATCAGTTCAACTTCTACAACTCACTTGAAAAGCTGTCGGGGAAAGCAGTGCACCTAGCGCTGGAGCATCCCGAGGTCTTTGGGAATAACCATAAGGGGGGATAGACAATGCCTAAGATAGAGTATGAAGTTAAGAAGTTCAGTCCCAAAACCATGGAAACCATCAGGCAAGCCGAGGATATTATCGCTGAGTATCAGGCACAAGGATTCAGCCTTACTCTAAGGCAACTGTATTACCAGTTCGTGGCAAGAGATCTAATACCTAACACAGAGAGGGAATACAAGCGCATCGGTAATGTCGTAAGTGATGCCCGGCGTGCCGGGCTCATTGATTGGGACTCAATAGTCGACAGAACTAGGTTTCTCCGTAGCCTAGCATTCTGGGGCAAGCCCCTGGAGATGATAGAGTCGGCAAGAGACAGCTATCATAGGGACTTATGGGCTACGCAGGACATACGCATTGAAGTCTGGATTGAGAAGGATGCCCTAGTTGGAGTGATAGAAAAGGTCTGCCGGGAGAACGACGTCCCCTTTTTCTCCTGCCGAGGCTATGTCTCTGACTCTGAAATGTGGAGAGGGGCTATTCGCATGTACAAGCATACCCAAAAGGTTATTGCCCTCCACTTAGGGGACCATGACCCAAGTGGTATAGACATGACCAGAGATATCGATGATAGGCTCCAGTTATTCTCTCGCTATGCCGATATTGAAGTAAGACGCATTGCTTTAACAATGGAACAGATAGAAGAACAACAACCACCACCTAACCCGGCCAAGACTACTGACTCTCGTTATGAGGGCTATGTCGCGAAGTATGGTAATGAATCCTGGGAACTTGATGCCCTTGAACCTCAGTTTATATCGGAACTGATAAGAGACCAGATACTTGAGGAGAGGGACGAGGAAAAGTGGGCTATTGCTGTGGATGAGCAGGAAAAGGAACGGGGGCAGATACAGGACATTATCGACAGGTGGAAGGAACTATTTGGGGAGGAATAAGAGAAATGGCAACAGAAATATTACTGACAATCCGAGAAGTCCAGGATCGACTCAAGGTATCTGACGAGACTGTTTACCGTCATATCAAGTCTGGAAAGCTCCGAGCCATCCGTGTCGGCAACCTCTGGCGGATACCCGAGGTGGCCCTACGCGCATTCCTTGAGAAGGGAGAAACCCGATAATGTTATTGATTAACAAGCTCACCGAACCGGGAGGCATTAAACGAGTAGAGCTTCGTCCTAGTTCCATCCTGATAGTCTTGCGGGATGGCACAGAACGAGTGTATACCAACAATCAACCGGGGCATGGTGAGCAAACAGGTGAAGGTGCCCGTGAAAAGCGTGGGCAACTTTATAAGCCTTACCCCTTTGGGTAGGCTGGAATAGGAGAAGATGATGTTAAAAACAGATATTAGGAAATGGGTAGAAGGAAATGCCAAAGACTTACAGGCTGACGCTTTGTTTCTCTTAGCATTGGCAAAGGAGCAATATGGAAATGGCTGTTTGTAATCACGAAGAAACTATTGAAGAAGTGCCTGGTTCAAGTCTGCGATTAGCTCAATGTGTTCTCTGTGGCCAGACCCGAAAATATACGGACAATGATCCTATATACTCATCAGTGATAGTAAAGCTAGGGCGTATTGATGGTAAGATTGTGATGCCTGGTGAGGGAGTGAAGATTGGTGATTTATCTCCCGAAGAAACTCGGCTCGTCCGGGAAGGATGGGACACCATCAATCAAAGGGGTGAAGGGAAGGGGCATAGGCGTAGTCGATATGAACCGCATCCAAAGCAGAGGCAGCCAGCAAGTGCCGCGAGGGCACAAAAGAAGACTGAGGAAGTCCTTATCCCGCCGGCAGTTATCACTCCTAGTGATAAGCCAGAACGAAAAGAACCCACACCCCGGGATAAGTATTGGGAAGACCGCCGGGCACTTGAGGCTGCGAAAAAAGAGGAGAGGCTGACCTATTTTAACCAACACCGAGATGAGATATTAGCTGACCGGTTGCGTATTGGGCATGGCCGTACCATGATCAAGTGGCGGATAGGAGCAATAACCTGGGCGGAACTAAAACGTAAGTGGGTGGAACAAGGCATAAGAGTCCCAGACCTGAGAAAAGCAACCAAAAAGGAAACTGCGGCACGAATTGAGGCAGCCGGGGAGGTTATTGTGAAAGAAAGTGAAAAGGCCGAGGCCCAGCAAGGAACTGAACCTGCTATAGAAGAAGCAACAATTGAAGCCTCTCCAGAAATAAAAGGGGACGAAAAGCTAATACTCACCTGGAAGGGGATGAGCAAGGCACACCAGGCACAGTGGCTAAAAGACCACAAGGAAGAAATCACGGCCGATATCCTCTCTATGCCCATGGCAAAGGTACTTGAGAAATATTCGTTTGGCCAGACCACCTTCTATAAACTTGCAAAAATCTATGCCCTGGAGAGGACGAGGCTCCAGAGAGAGGTGGCACCTCGACCTACAAAAAGTAAACTTCCATTTCCATTCAAGTCTGGTGATTTCTCGATAAAGATTACTGAAGCTGACCTTGCTAAGTTGGATGATGAACAATTCCTGCAACAATGGCAGTTATTCGGTACAATAATTAGTAACAGAAAGGAGTATAGAAATGAGAAAAGTGTTTTATCTATGTTTTAATGGCAGACAAATTGTACCCGTGTATAAAGGTCGAGAACCGGCAGGCTTCGATATAGTGGATATAGTTACCGGCGAGGTGCTGGAACACTGTAAAATGCTAGGCGAAGCTGAGGATCTTCTGGATAGGTGGACCCAAAGGAGGTAAGAATTGTGGCAAAGGTTAAAACAGAAACAACGGGCTATTCAGTATAAATATCTGGAGCTAAATAAGACAGCCCTAGCCAAAGTAGGCAGTAAGCAAATGAAATATAACCCTGACTCAAGCATTAACCTACGCCCAACAGGAGCGCATTGTAGAAGAATTGCTCTACAATGCGTGATATTGGGTATTAGGGAGCCACTTGAGGAGCGGGTATCTAACCGAAGAGAAGCACGGGATCTGATGTATGAACTGCGGGGTAGGATAAAGAGAAGGGCGAGGAAAACTCCTACTGCTCCGGTCTACACAGTAACTTTGCAAGTGTCAACAAATGTCGGCCAGAAAAGCCCTGAGTTTATTAAGACATTACACGAACGCATCCAATCAAGACATTATGTATTTGTGGCTGCCAAATATTTCAAATAGAAAAGGGGGGATGAGATGAATCATAATCCAGTAAAAGAAGGCAACCTCTTCTTGGCTAAACTCCGTACAATAACCTTCTTATTTGACTTACTCTATACAGACATAAGCTGGGAGAATAGCTATGAGTTCCTTGGCAGATTAGTAACTTATCATATGAATTAAAGGCTTTTGGAAGGAGGTCAAGATGTCAAATCCGACTAAGGTGATAAATCACCAGGAGTATATGCTGTTTGAAGGTGGCTACACCAAAGAGCAAGCCAAGAAGCGTGTCAAGCAACTAAGGGCTATGGTACGAAATAAACACCGCGGAGATGGTAGCTCTGCCCGCACAGTCCCATATGAAGGGAAGTATGCCGTGTTTATCAAAACGAACTCAGGCTCGACTGGAGGTGGAGGATGAGGAGTAGAAAAATTGACCGAATAGTTAATATGATAAAGCGATTATCAGCTTCGCTAGTTAGTGGAGTTAAATAAACGCTTGGGGTCAATGGGATTGTCACCATTGGAGATATGACTTCTCTAAATCGGATAGTAGGCAGATTGAGAACCAATACCCCACAATGGCGCTTGAAGACATAAAGAGGTTGGCGATACCATCTGCCTTTATATAGGGGGGCTTGACAAATGAAATTTATAGGTGTATAGTGGGAGGTATAGTTTTACCGAGAAGGATAGATAGAGGAGAACCATCAATGGCGACGGAACCCAAGAATAAGTACGGAGTAAAGTGCTCTAGGTGTGGGGCTACGCACGTGTGGAAGATGGGCTTTGTACCGACCAAGGGTGGGCGCAAAGCTAGGTTCAAATGCACTGAGTGTGCCCATACTTTTTATAAGGGTCAGCCGGGGACGTTGATTGGTGAGAGGAAGAGGAGCGGTGGACGTAAGAGGAGGTAGAGTGTAATGCTACCACGAACGCAGGTAAAGTGGGTTAGATACAGAGACCTATCCAATACGCAAAAAAGGGTCGTTCAAGCCCGATACCCGACACCATGGGCAGCGGATGTCCGGCGAAATGTTACCTTCTTGTATCGCACTTGGCACGGGCAGTTGACGCAGACGGGTAATGACCGCAGAACGGTGAGAGGGGCATAGCATGGGTGACGTATTGCTCTTTGATGGGAAAAAATATCAGTATGGGGGCGTGTACCCCACTAAGGAACGAGCCAATCAATTAGCGACGAAGTTAAGGCGCCAAGGGAGATGCGCCCGGGTAGTACGAAAGAATTATGGACGAGGTGATAAAGCCTACTTTATATACTGGAGGAAAAAGAAGTGAGTGAAGAATACGCATGGGAAAATAAAGGGCTAGACGAACACGCGGCGAAGGAACTCTACCTCTTCATTACCAACGATGGCGACTTATATCGCCAGCAACACTCCCCAATAAACAAGAACCTGACTATTAAGAAGGCACGCGGAGTATACAACTCCGCGCTTGCTTTTAAGCTGTTCATGTATCTAGTGGACAACGGTGCAAGAAAATATGTCAAGGATTTCGGCAGCCGTGGTGAACGGATAGATAGTATATTCCCAAAGCCTGTGCGTTTGGCTGTCGCTGAAGAACTGAGAGACTTCTTTGAGGTGGAACACGCCCTAGGAAACTACGACCAGTATATCCCGAAGAAATACCAGGCATCTAGTAGGCCAAAACCTAGACCGCGAAAGCGTAGTTTGGGCATGCCGACATCACTACGAGGGGTGGGGTACTAATGAAGACGAGAGCGATACAGGCTTTAACTTACGCAGTTCAGGGAGTGAGGAGATAGCTGTATGATTAAACAGTTATGGATGCGTCTTGGGGATGTAGGGGACTACGAGAAAGTAGATGACCCTTACAGCGCTGGCTACCAAGTAGGTTCCTTTTTGGGAGAGAACCGGGATCTCAGAGATATGGGGTTGGAGCCGACCATAAGCTGGCAACCCTTGGGAGTATCGGTAGACCCTGGATTTACCGGGCATAAATACATATCCCTGTTTTGGGGAGATGAGGATGCTCAACCTGTAGGGAAACCCGAACTGACTACTTCCGAGAGAGCAGAGTTCAAGCGGGGGTTGTGGGAAGGGGCAGACATCAAAGTCGCTCCGAAGAAGCCCAAGGCAAAGTCCAAACCTAAGCCCCGTAGGAAACCCGCCGGCGTTCCTCCCACCTCTATGCGCGGTCTGATGATCTAAGGAGGAGATAGCTATGGGTAAGTATGATAATCAAACACCGGTGCTCTTTCGTAAGTGGCCAAAGTCCGAGGGCGGGGATATTATCGCACTATTCCCTACCGAACTAGGAACTAACGACCCTTATACAAGCAGTTCTTACGAGCATGTCGGGCAACATGGTTCCGCTGACCCCATTGGAGTTATTCAGAGGACGAAGGCGGCGAAACCCGAAGAGTACGCTGACCTATTGGCAGAACTCAAAAACATAGGGTATAGTGACCTGAAAGTTTACCAAAGGCTACAATACGATTTTCTGGAGGAGCGTAGGCGGAAGTTGGGAGAGATAGAGAGTTCGAGCAGACAGGTTCTTCCTGAATCCGTTACGGGGCCAGCATCTTTAAAGAAATGGGCAAAGGCACGAACGAAACCCAAGCCTCGTAGGAAGCCTGGTATACCTCCCGCTTCCGTGCGGGGGATAAGGACATAAGAAGGAGCTAGTAATGAAGACGACAGTGACACAGTTTGTAACTTATGGTGACGAAGTTAGGTTCTTCGTTAATCTGAGCGACAAGACAGCGGTTCCCGTATGGACCTCAGATAAAGACTACAATAAGGGTTGGGTAGATGTTCATGTGGGAGCATACACAGCTAAAGCCCGTCGGACTGACGCATTTGCCGTTCGGTCGAACTTATTAAGAACCCACTATCCTAGCAATACCGTTGAACGATTCTTCTACGATGACCTCAGCTATCATAGCGGCCTCAATCAGGGAACCGCAGGAAAGGTTACTAATTACGGTGTAGCTGACCCAAATATGGTTCAGTTCAGTCGCTATACTCCTGTTGGTCGGTTCAAATTATTATACCCGGTTAAGACATCTGCTCCGGGTAGGACTGGTGATACTCGCAACCATGTTACTGCCTATGACTGGGAGTACATTGTCAATAACTGGTCTCCTGGCAGAGAGAAGGAATCCCCCTTAAACTGGAAAGTGACCCACAAGATTAAGTACGCCGATGGTACCGAGAAGATATTATACGAGTCTCCTGTGACCAGTGACCCGACACAGGCGTTGTCCTTATTCAATTCTCGTGTGACAGGTGCCGGCGGGAAGACATACTCCGTCCCCGATGACCTTGACCGTGTTTTTAAGCGTGAGGGGGATAGACTGGATAAAGCAAGGGAGGGCAAGGTTAAAATCCGTCGGACTACAGGTAGGCGTAGAGTAAGGAGAGCACCAGGAGACTATCCTACCTCCATGCGGGGTATAAAGAAACTGGTAAGACGGAGGTGATCCACAATGACTATTGGGGGAACAATCATAACCACAACGCTCCCAACGATTGTCGGCATGGGCGTCATATCAAAGACCACCGACACGATGTTCGGGAAGGGCAAGCGAGCTAGGAAGGGCAAAACGAAGCCTAGGAGATTCAAGATTTACCAGGGATCCCGCGGTGGTGAATATATTATCCGCAAGGGGCGAAAGATTTATATTTAGCCGAGAGGGAGGTGTGTTTTGATGCTAAAGAAGTATAGGACTTTTGGCAAGCATAGTTATATTCTTATGGATTCAGATACTAAGCGTGGCGCTGAGCAGAGCGCTAGGTTATTTAGAAAGCGTGGGGCTTTAGCCCGTGTTGTTAAATTATCAAGGGGAGATAGGCGTGTCATTGGGGAAACCCATGCTGTATACGCACATTTTAAGAAATAATTGGGGTAGGAGGTAAGCGTCCATGGAGAGGAAACCGACTATAGCTGAGATAAAAAGGGCAACATCTAAGAAGTCCCCCTATTATTTTAGTAGGGATACATTGAGGTTCTTTGGGCAGACTCAGGGTAGTTTTAAGGTTGCCCAGTCACCAAGGGGCAACATCTATATCTATGCTAAGGGCTATGACCGGGATCGAGGAGTACGCCGTTTCATGGGGTATACTTTCATGCAAGTTAAGGGTGGCGATCTCTTGCCGGTACTGAAAACTTCACCGAAGACACTGGCTGAAATACAGAGATTTGTGGCTAGGCACTAAAAGGGAGGTCAAAGGACAATGGCGAGGGATAAATGGCGAACCGACGGTATCGTTGGTGATAAGATAATCCGGCACAGAGGCAAGCTGTATAAGCTGGCAACGGTTCGTGAGACGAGGAGCTGGAGGGATATGCCTACTGTGCGGAGGAAAGCGCAACGGTGGGTGGGTAGGGACGGCAAGGTTCTCAAGATAAGCAACACGTACAGCTACGCTGTCTACGAACCGTATTCTGGGGCAGAGAGACCTAGGAGGAGGTAAAACAGAATGAAAGACGCATTGTGGCAGAGGACAGCAACCAAGCCGAGTCATCGACACGGTAAGCCACCTAAGCGCTGGTGGAGGTGGAATATTCGTAACCCATACGTATACACGAGAAGCCTATCCCGGCAATCCGAGAATTGGTATGGTAAGTTCTTGAGCCCTACGCATCTGCGCTCCGCTATTATCGAAGATAGTGGCGAGGCGATATCCTTAGCTGACGCTAAGGCGATAATGAGGAAGGCCGGGGTAAAGAACCACTATAGCAGGTAGGATAAGGAGGTAACAGAATAATGGCTAAAGGTCAGTGGAGAGCAGCCTATAGAGACCTCCCTTTTAAGGATGCCTTAAAGAAAGCTCAATCTGCTAGAGCTAATGGACATAAGGCAATGTTGCACAAGGACCCGAACAGAAGATTTGAAGTTTGGCTTTGGGCACCAGGACAAAGGAGATTATAATGGGCAAATATGGCGGATTAAGTGGGCAGTACTATTATAGGACCAAGAAAGAGGCTGTGAAGGCGTTAACAGCGGCCAAGAAACATGTCAAGAAGCATCCCGCGGAGCACCGCCCCGGCTTTGTTATGGGGATAACTGGTTCCCGTGGCTTCTGGACACTTACTATCACAAAACGCAGAGCTAAAAAAGGTAGGTAGGGATTATGGCACACAGATATTTCGTAGAGTGGTCAGCACCGAATTACCGTAACGCTGGTTCGACAACCGTGATGGCAGCTAATAAGCCAGATGCCCTCAAAAAAGCGAAGAGGAAGCTGGGGAGTAGGGTAAAGAAGCAGCATCTCCACCATTTTGATGCTTGGAGAATACCCGTGCGTCCTAGTAGCCCCCGGTATCGAGGGAGGAGATAATATGGCTTATCGCTATACAGTATCAGTAGAGGCCAGAGGTAGAGGTTACCGGGAAGCAAAGGTAACAGCTAAGGATGATAGGGAGTTGAAGAGAGTGTGCAATGCCCTTTTGGAATATGGCACAAAGGTAACCATATTAAAGAAGACTAGGATAAAAGCCCGAAACAAGAAATAGATTATACATATCATGGTGATATGTATAAGGAGGTCGACATGGCAAGCAAAAGTGGATTGAGTATATCGGAACTAAAAGAGTGGGTGAGTTTAAAGGCCAAATCAAAGAGGCATCGTATAGCCATTAGAAGAGTTGGCCCAGCTAATGTAAAGTTTGGGAATAATGTTTTTGCTCAATTAGGCACTGGCCGAGCTACAATGATTATGGATGCCAGAATTAAAGTTAAGAAAAAGAGGACAAAGAAATAGGTTGACATTTCGTAGCAATATGTAAGAGGAGAGGGGGTAAATAACGATGCCGATTGACCCGAAGAAGAAATACAGTGTCGGTGGATATTCAGGGAGCCGACATATGTTTGCATCCACTCTCGCTGAAGCCAAAAGGAAGGGTGGGCGGATAGCCAGAAAAGAGACCTGGCGAGGCAAGTGGAACGTGACGTATATGCCGATCTCTATCCTCATTTCCACTGGCATAGGATTCTACAAACCGACTGGGTGGAAGATGTATGTCCCTGTGCGAGGTACCGGCGCGCATGCCGACACCATTATTGCAGAAATCAAGCGCCGGCACGGTGTAGCACCGTTCAAGTGGACGAAAAAGTAGAGAGAAGGAGGACATGGAATTATGAAGCCAAGGTACGGGGTAGCCCGGATGTTCAAGAAGAAGCGAGACGCGGAGAAATTCGCCAAGAGAGCACGAGATGACCACTTCGGGGCAAGAGTGAGTAAGACTCTGGGCGGTTATATGGTTCGCCGGACTGATTACCGGATCAACTAGCTGGTAGGGCGGGTGTCAACGAGCAACGGGCGCGTAAGATAAAACATCGTTCTGGTATTGGGATGCAGAAATGCAGGCAGGGTACGAGCCCGCCTTACCCATAGGTGCATATCTCAAGGTATCGAAGGTCTAATATGGTGGGGAGGTAATATCATGGGTTTTACACAATTGTTAGCAACAAAAGTCAAGAAACACTTAGCTAATATTAAGGCCGCCCATGATCGCCGGCTAGGGGAAGCCATAATTCGTGCTAGAAGGGATCTAGCCAAAGCTACAACTAGGGCGCAACGAGAGAAGGTGCTACTCCATCTCAAACAGGACAAGGCGAATCTCAAGAGGGAGTTATATGAAGCTCGTCTTGCTACCCAGAAGGCTGAGACAGCAGTCAAGAAGGCAAGAAGAGAGGCTGGAGACCTGACCTTCGGGGAGCGCCTCGGCGTTGCAGGTAGGAGGCTTGGTAGAGACACATTATCGACTTACAGGGCGTTGACTACGCCTGATAAGCCGAGGAGGAAGACACAGAGACGAGCTACCACAAAAAGGGCTAAACGAAAGGCTTAGGAGCCAATCGGTATGGCTAGACAGAGCAACCAAGAAAACGGGGACTTGACAATCCCCGTTTTCTGTTATAAGGTATAGGTGAGGTATAGGTTTAATGGCTTGGAAGAATACCAGAAGATACCGTTGCCCAAGATGCCGGTCTGTCAGATTAGCTAGGGATGGACACGCTAAAGGTAAGCAACGGTATCTTTGTCTGAGATGTGGGTTCAGGACGATAAAACCGAAAGGGTTGGGGAGACCGTAAACTGAGGAAACCTAGGGAGTATTATGGCATCACCAGAACCAAGTAAGGCAAAAATAGCACAGCCTGTGGGAGCACCTACTCTAACCCCTACACAGATTGAGGCTGGCAGAAAAGCCGATGCTGCGTATGACATTATAAGGGGTAAACGCATTCGCACAAGGGGATACATAGAGGCTGCAAGCTACGCTGGTAGGATGGCACATCTAGCTGGTTATAAGTTTACAAAGGAAACTGGTTGGACAAGGTATGGAGTGCCTAGTTTGGGTGTTGGTGGTCTGGCACATATGGATAGTGGCAGAAGAACCCTTTTACCTGCTGGCAGACCTAGCGGTAGTGTAGCAAGACGTGCTTTTGAGGCTAGGCAGAGGACGAGTATACCAATAGTAGGATTGCCTCCGCCACCGAGCCCACAGGAAGAGTCAAAGTGGAAACAAGAAGCTATCAAGGCAAAAATTCCTGATACCTTTGCCTACATACAAGAGAGATGGCTTGCTACCCGGGGTCTAACTGCGAGGCAGATTGCGTCCGCGGGGAAACTTATGCCCGGAGTAACAAAACAAGTAAAAGGAGTTGTAGTAGCTGAGGCGGCTCGCCCAGAAATTACCACAAAAGCCCAGGAGGCGATGGTAAGCGACATCAAGAAGATTGTTGAGGCTACTCCACCTCCTACTGCAAAGCAAGAGTCGGCATGGACAGAAGAGGCACGTCGCTTGGGTGTTAAGGATAAAAGCGCATATATTCAGCAGAGATGGCTGGGAGTAAGTGGTCTGTTACCTGAGCACATTGCGATGGCCGGGAAACTTATGCCCGGTGTTACAAGGCTTGGGGAAGTCAGGGTTGTGGGCAAGCGGGTGATTGCCGAACCTCCTGTGGTCGCCGAGAAGCCGAGACCTGAATTAACCAAAGTAGCCCAAGTGGCACAAAAGCAGACATTTGAGCGCAAGAATATCAAACTCCCCGATGGTAACTGGATAGATAGGGCACAGTTTAACGAGCTACCGAAGAAGTACCGAACTATCGGATTGAATCGTGGCTATGATGCCATGGCCAGGGCTATTGGGGTCGGTATTGCCGAGCAGAAACGGTATGACAAAATGGTGTCAGATATCACCCCGTTTCGTACTGAGGTTGGCAAGCTGGGACCCGGGGAGTTTGGGCCTGAAGTACCCGAGGGATTGAAGTGGCAATACGATATTGCCGGTTTCATTAGGAGGCACCCAGAGAATATTCCGTTGGTTAAAGAGTTTTTCCCCCCAAATACTGCGGGAAACGCTATAAAATTCAACAAGGAGATGGAGAAATCTGCCAAGACCGAGGAACTATACCGTGAGCAACCTTGGCTCAATATAAGGACAGGTGACGTAATAACCGCTGAGGAAAGGACGGCTATTATATCTCTGCACCCCCAAGCACAAGATGAATACGTAAAACAGCAACCTGCTTTGCTCCTTCCCGTTGACCCCAAGTGGCAGGAATTGAAGGATAGGACGAAGAGCGACCCGGAGAGAGTGGCGTATGTCAGACAGTGGCAGGACAAGATGATTGACTTTGCCACGGCTGTCTCGATAGCGGCTACTCCTTACACGATGGGGGTGATTGGGGCAGTCGGGAAGTTTCTAACTATCCCAAAGGTGGCTACCTGGGCTTTTAATATTGGCAGAGTAGGGGTAAAACCCCTTGCGCTTGCGGCCACCATAGTCAACATAGTGCCAAGAGGTGCTGTGGCTCTCGGCAAACTTGTAGCTCTGGGTCCGACAATACTTGGCGCTTCCAGACTTACAGACGAGATTAGGGTAGCGCAACTTCAGACCGATTGGCAAACATTCGAGAATTTAGCACCAACAGCTAAAGATGACTGGACTGATAAAGCGGGGTACGGTAAGCCCTTCTCTCAGCTAAATGACAATCAGAAATCAGTAGTCTTACTTCAGTACTCCAACCCTCCTGAAACGACTAGGCAAGAATGGCTAGAGAATATGGGAGAGAAGATAGGTGCTCTGACATTCTATGCTTCAGAGAAGGCGGAGTGGCTCCAGGAACATTCCCCCGCGCCTATATCCAACCCAGCAACATTCTTAGGAGGTACTGCCGTCGGTGTCCTGGAGGGGATGGGGTATATGGCAAGCATTCCTATCCTATCAGCTAGTTTACTCGCAGCTGTTCCAGTTGGGGCGGCTCCCGTGATGTTTGCACAGACCGTAAGGGGTATGGCTGAGTTTTTCACCAAAGAACTACCCTTAGCGTTTGCACTTAACCCTGTTCTTGCTACGGGACGCGTAACCGGTTTGTTCCTGCTATCACCTCAGGCTGCTCTGAAGCTAGCGAAATCCGGTATAGTAAGAGGTTTCCCTCGGTACGTTCCTGAGCGAGCTATGGCGTTGGAGTATTCCACAGTTCGTATCCGCTTTGACAAGATTGCCGAGTTCGCTTCTCTAGCCCGTGCCGAGAGAATAAAGATAGCGGAGCAGATTGTGACTCGTTTGCTCAAGGGTGAGAAGAAAGTCACAATCAAGGGTATAACAGCAACCATAGAGATTCGAAACGTCCCGTACCAGGAAGTGGTTGGAAACTCTCTCTGGAACTTTAGCAACCGTCCTCTGGAAGCGGGGTCTAAGGTATATACCAGCCCCCAGGCGGCTATCAGGTTCGGCATAGCCGAAGCCGGCGGTAAGCTAGTCAAAGGGACAACCTTGAATGAGGTAAGGGTACCGGATAACTTTATGGCAAAGATGGAGAAGCTACTGGGTAAAGGGGAGGCGGAGTTGGAAAGCATCTTTGGGAAGAATATACAGTATGAGCCTATACCAGGATGGACAGGAAAGGGTATCTCTACGAATGTCCTTACTGGTCCATACAAGATACGGAGATTTACTATCCTGGGGGAGGCAACTATTGTCAAGAAGCTAACCCCTGCGACGTTAGCGCGAATCCGCCTGGAGGCAGGTAAGGCTGCCTTGGGTGACCTGATTAAAGGTTGGTCGGGTCGTATGGATGCTCTGCGGGAGATATTCAAAGTTGACCCCAGAGTGGGAAGACTGGAGAAAGCGATCAGTCGCCTGAAGACCGAGAAGCCTTATGTGGCTACAGCCGACAATGTGAAAGCCCAGAGGGCATCTGTTCCTCACCCCGACCTCAAGGGTGAGCTAAAGACCAGAACCAAGATTATAACCTATAACAAAGCCAGAGATGCTGTGTTCTTGGGGCTTGACAGAAGCGCACCAAGTTTTGAGCTTATGGGGGGTAGCGCTAATCCCAAGGAGATACTACTTCAGACAGGTAGGTGGCATAACTTTACTAAGTCCGGCAAACCACTCAACTGGGGGGAAGCAGCCCGGAGCCAGGTACTGGGTGAGTCAAATATGCGGATGCCTAGCAAGGAGTACATTGGGACGTATCTTGGTAAGGTGAACGATAATGCTCTACATGGGGCGAGAATATATGAAGGGCGAGTTATCAACAAGCCTGATATAGTTGCTGCCTGGAACAAGTATCAGAGACAGAAGTTCAGCTATAAGACTCCTGAACTCAAGGCTGGTGTATGGCTGCTCAAGGATGGAACTGTGAGAGGGGTTGCTGGGCTGAAGACCTCTGTTGCTGAAGCTGTACGCTTATTTAATGAGCTTGGCATTAACCCGGCTACGAAGGACATATTAGGGTATGTTGTTAAAAAAGACGGATTCCGAATCGGTGATGTGAAGGTAGACCGTAGTAATAAATGGTTGCTCAAGGCAAGGGATAAGGGGTTTGTGAACAGGGCTATAGAAAACAAGCCACTGACAGTAGAGCAGATAGCCAATATCAACAAGGCGGAAATTAAGTTCCTCCGGCAGAGGAGGATGGATATAGCGAAGGGTGCTGAGCCCATGATTTTGGACTACCTTACCGCTGAAGGGGGGTTAGGGACGGTAGCCGAACTGTTGCACGGGAGACAGAAGACTGTAACTATCAAACTGAATGAGCCCCTCCGTCAGAAGATGGACACAGCTATCGTGGAACTACTCAAGAAGGACACCCGCCCGGTAGCGAAGGTAGCCAAGGACTTATTGGCTAAAGGCAAAACCAAAGAGGCGGTTAAGGCTTATGAAAAAGTTATATCTGCCAAGTCTAGGGCTGAGCTTTACAACCGTCTCAAGCAGGAGGCAGAAGAAGCAGTTAAGGTAGCTAAAGAGAGAGTCTACGACCAATACGGGGAGTATATCTATCGCCCCGAGGTCTACTCTAGGCAATATACAGCTTGGTTACAGCGGTACTTGGCGGCGGCTTTAGCTCGTCGTCCCCTAGATCTGGTGAGAGCGAGAGAAGGTGCTACCCCGACGAGCCTATCCAGACTGATAGTCGAAGCGAGAGAGTTTGACAGACCCTTTATTCCTGTGCGGATAGAGCCGACAAGACCGGGGATAAAGAGAGCAACACCGACCCGGACAACTGTTGCGAGGGTTACAACGAGAGAGGTGCCAGGCAGAATTGAGCCTCCACGAGTGCTACCTCCTCGGAGACCACCTATTCGGAAAGCCCCACCAAAGACACCTCCGAGGAGACCTCCGCCAACCACAAAAATACCAATAAAAACACCTCCTCGTCTAGAACCACCGGAGCAAACTGTTCTCGGGCGGGTACAAATATCAGGTAAACGAGCCAAGCTACCCGATGGTTCGGTTACCTTCAAACAGGGGTGGACATGGAAATGGATACCCAGAGAGGACTTCCACGATGGTATTAAACCAAGATCGTTGCCGAAGGGAATTACCCCTATAGGAGCTAGGTTTACTCATCTAAGAACACCCGAAGAAACAATTCAGATGATAGGCGATCCCGGTGCGTCTGTTCCCGATATCAGTATCGACCTAGGAGTGGCCGATATCCTCATCACCGACCAAGCGCAGACGATACGCTATACGGGTAAGGGAGAGGAAACTGTCGTCGGTGAACGGATAGCAACCACAACGAAGGGAATGTCCATACCAGCTACTGGAATAAGCCGACCCGACATAGGAACTGTTACTCCTGCTACGAGCATCAATCGGACAGCCATATCCGCTACCTCGCGACCACCAAGGAAGGGCAAACGAACAGAGCCTGCGGTTCGGGGCATTAACCGACCCGAAGTGGTAGAGGAACGGAAGAGAGTGGAGGAGGAACGGATAGCATCCGAGAAAAAGAGGGGTGTTTACAAAGAACCTGCTACCGGTCTATACTTTGATGAAGACCCTGAGTGGTTGGCGCAGTTCAATGGAGAGACCGGGAATAAGCCCGTGAATAGGGCTACCATGTCCAAGAAAGCGCCGAAGCGGAAGGGGCAGGCAGATAATAAGCCGACTGTGGTAAGGGGGATACGGCAATGAAGATAGTAGGAGTATCACTGGTAATCCTGGGGTGGTTTTTTGGTATTTTATTTATCACAGTCCCGCTTGTAGGAGGGCTTGATTATTTTTTGTCTGGGCAGACAGATGTGTGGTGGTCAAGTTATGGGCACGTCATTATTTTTGGCGTGGTTTTGGCATTGCTACTACTGAGTATCGGTAACTGGCTAAAACAAAAAGCACGGAAGGAGGGTAAGGCAGATGCCTGAAGATAAGGGAAGGGATGAGATTAGTGAACCGGAAGACCAAGTGGTAGAGGAAGAACCAATCGAGGATGAGGAGTTGGGCGAGCCGGAGATAGAGGAGGGAGAAGGGGAACCGGGTGGCGAACTTGAAACAGAGGAACCTGCTACTACACCCTCACAACCTGTCAGTATCCCTGTACCTGTAACTCCAGTACTCGAAAAAACCAGTACTGCCCTCTGGGGTCCTCCTGAGCCGAAGAAGGAGCCGCCTAAATCAGGCTTGGAGGACTTATTTGAAGTCCCCGAAGAAGAAGATAACGATATGTACATTGACGATCTTTTCGAGCTTGACGAGGAGGACTTTGACTTGGAGGAAGACCTCTCAGATCTGACGCAGGTTACCGATGAAGATATAATGGGCAAGGCACCTCCGCCTCGCCCGGCAAAGTTCACAAGAACTAGCAAGAGATACATTCCACCTACCACCATGGGAGGACTACGCTGATGCAGAAATGGAGGAAATGTCTCTTTGCGCCCCTTCTGGCTGTTATCGCCTCCCTACTGTTGGTTTTGCCTGTGACAGCCGTCCTTTATAGAGCACCGTTAACTATCCTTGAGGCTAATGGTACCGCCTATACTATGCTCTCTGGGTCAGTATTGGCAGGCAATCAGTGGATGGCCGACAACGGCTTTATGAAGGCAAGTGCACTGGACACCCGTGTGGAGACACTGGGTGGGGTAGCGAGACCCCACTTAGTTGTCGATGACAGAATATTGTTCGCGACTGCCGTCCCCGCCAATTCGCAGACTAATCTCTTTTTCACAACCGGTAACTCTGACCTTGCGAGTATGGACATAGTTGTCGGCTACAATGGGTATATCACTACTCCCGATGCTGCTGCCCTTGAGTTAGGAAACTACTTTGAGTTTGAACATAGTGGGTATGTTGATACCATTGGCGGGGCTGATACAAACTTGGTTTTTAAAGATGCAGCTTTTAGGACTTATATGAGTGCCCCTACTGACATAACTTCGGAGATAGCAACCTTATATGAGGGGGCTTTCCCCGTTGTGGCAGCAGTTAATGGTGGTACAGATCCAGGAGATGTAGTCAATCATACTGTCGATTTGCCTGCTGGTATTGTGGCAGGCAACCTAATACTAATCTTCTTTGCTGTTGATGGTGATCCTGCTATAACATTCCCTGCTGGTGATTGGACTGAGGTTTTTCAACAAACTGGAAACAGCCTTGTTCGCTTTGGAGTTTGGTATAGGGTGGCTGACGGAACCGAAGGGGCTAGTATAGTTGTAGTCACAGATGTTGCGGAAGATGCTTCCTATACCTCGTATCGCATCACTGGTCATGGCGATATCGTAGAAGGAGGGGTGGCAGCTACAGCTAATGACGCAAACCCAAATCCACCGAACCTAGCACCAACATGGGGTGCTCAGAACACACTTTGGTTTGCTAGTGTTGGTTACAATGACGGGCCGACTATTATCAATGCCTATCCTGCCAACTACACGGATGGCAGAAGTGACCGTGCCGCTCGTGGTACAGCCGTTGGTGTGGGCACAGCCAGAAGAGAACTGAATGCAGCCGCTGAAAACCCAGGGACTTTTACCTTGTCCGCACCCCAGTGGTGGGTAGCTAACACTATTGCAGTTTCTCCTCAGCCCGCTTTTGATGGTACTAATGTAGTAACTGCCACTGGCGTGGCAAGTGGCGAGCATACGGTAACTACTGTTGCTGGGGTTATGGCATTGGGGACTGGCGATGCTCTCCATTTTGACCGTAATGTGAATAGCAATGTTGACAGTGGGGTTATTTATAATGCGCAGGCTAAACTGTGGGTAAGTCTTTGGTTCAGACCCGATAGAGATTTCCCAACTGCACCTACTGAAAATTGGTACTTGTTTAGCAAATATATAGATGCCAATAATTATTATTATCTGTATTTGCAAACTGGTGGTAGGATATATTTCACGTATAGGCAAGGTGGTGTATTAAAATGGAATTTTAATACACCACAAAATACATGGACTGCGGGGACTTGGTATCATATATTGGCGAGTTCAGGGCAAGCGATAGGTGGTGGGGCTGCAAGTAATGGAGTAAGACTAAGAGTAGACAATGGTGCCGCAGCGACCAGTGCGGATATGACAGCAGTTATCAATGGTGGGAATTTCACATTGGGGCAGCGTGAGCCTGGGGGAACTTCACTAACAACCTTTGACGGGTATATTGCCAATGTGACAGTCGGCACCGATGACTTAACGGCAGCGGAAGAGACCGCTTTATATAACGGTTCTGCCCCAGGGGACGAAACTGACTATTGGTATATGGATGAGGGTGTTGGGGTAGTAATAAACTCATATGGCTCTGCTGCAAACAATGGAACTGCGGGTGCTGCAACCTCTTGGGATACTTTGACATATTCAGGGGGGCAGACTGGCAGACCCTCTGATTTTTGGATACAGATTGACAGTGATAGGTGGGCTTCTAGCCTTGATGGGGTAAGTGTGTTTGACAACGCCAACAACTGGCTATGGAATCAGAACAATGTCATGCCACATATCGACTATATCACGCAAGAGGTAAGTAGTGTCCAGACAATATGGTATCAACCCGTAACCATGATAATAGGAACTGCTCTACCTGATAGGGCGGGAGCGACGCAAAACGGCGCGATAACATGGGGCGCTAACCCTGCCGGGGTGACGGTTACCCTCGGCGGGATTACTGCCGGAACACAGCCCATGCCAGGGGCTGTTGCCGAGACCCCAACAAGGGATATCCTTCCAGAGGCTCCTGCAAGCGACTGGTTCATAGAACCCGATGTATCAGGAACACTACTGACCAATCCCCTACGGCCATTCGTTACCCTTCTATCTGATACTACCACCTTGACCGAGCGACAGGCATGGACATGGCTGGGGATTGCCTTTGTTCTAGCCGTTTTAATGCTAACCGCTAAATCAGTCCGTGGGCACCACGCTATAACCGGTGTAGCAACAGGGGTGGCCGTTGGAGCGTGTGTCGCACAGACTATATTCCCGCTGTGGACAGTAGTATTTGTCGTCGTGTCCATTATTCTTGGCGCCGTAGCTGAGAGGAGTCCTTCTCTATGACACGTGTAACCAAGTACCTAAGACTGTTCCTATTATTCCTACTGGCTACCATGGTAGTCTTAGCTGCCATTCCCATACCCGTGTACGCTATCGCCGACCCCGATAGCCCCCCATCTATCAATGCGGTGTATGCTTACGAAAATTGCCTTGAAGATGGGGACTTAGGCATTCTCATCGACTATTATCTTGACTACGCCGTTATTCCGCCGACAGGAGAGACGGCTACCGAGGCTTATTTGGCCGCGTTCGTGGATACGGACGGGACTACGCAACTGTCCACAGTCGCTCCTTACACCTTTCAGAATAGCGGGTACGACAGAGGGCTGATCTGGATATATTTCTCCGCTACGGAGGTCACCACGTACAGCTTAGATTCAATTGACGTTGCCCTCTACGAGATATGGTTGATGGGTAACCCCACCTTGAGTTGGGTACCCGGTCCTGATCCTCCCAAAACGATAGCGGGAATAGATCAGTGGACTACCGTAGCAGACCCTGCTATGTTGATTGCTCTCCGTATTCTGTATTATGCCGACCTGTTGGAACTCGCTTGGACCTTGGATCTAATAGGTGAGACGGCTATTGGTTCACGGCTAACTACACTCGGTGAAAGTTACTTCATGAATGTCATTAGCAGTCTGAGGACTTTGGCGCCATCGGCCTTCTCGGATATAGAAACCGACCCCGAATACACGCCTATCAGCTACGACACAGCCTTCGGGGCTACAGCGACCAGTGGGACAGCGACCGTTGTAGGTTCACCTCAGACCCTCGTATCGGGAACCGACACGATAGACACAGGAGCCACGACGGGGACGATTTTACTTGACCTCGCTGGTTGGACATTTGGCACAGTCACGGACGGTACCGGAACGATTGCGGGCTCTCCCGTAGATATTAACCCAGGCACCAACACGCTCACGGTGACCGGTGCCGGGACGTTTACCATTGAAGTCGATGAGGTATCCACTATTACGCTATTAGAGGATACGGCAACCGGTACGGGTCTCGATTTAACCGCACTCGCTACCGCTTTCGGTATGTCCCGATGGTTCATGTCCGGGCTGATATGGATAATGATAACCTTAATTATCTGCGCCGCCGTTTACCGGACTGAGACACGGGAGGGCGGTTTTGGCGTAAGTGTTGGAGGCAGTAAAGTTATCATGTTAGTGTTTACTGTTTGCATTATCGGAGGCACATTACTCGGGCTCCTGCACCCGATAGTCTCATCTCTACTCTTCATTGGCTCCGGGGCGATGATAGGGTATGTATTCTTCTTCAGATCCGAGACCCTCCACAAAGGTGTTATGTTCATGGTGTGGATGTTCATCATTGTCGGTATAGCGGGCAACATCGTAGCTGGCAGTGTCAGCTTGGTTGCGACGAGACTTACTGCTGATGTTCCCGCCGGAGGCGTGACTAGCATATCCGTTGCCAGCACAGAGGGCTTTGCCAGTTCGGGAATGATTGTTATCGGTGATGAGCGAATGGGCTACCCGAGTAAAACCGCCACGACCTTTGAGAGAACATCGGTACTTGGCGTAACTACAAACCCGATAACCCGAGGAGTGAACGATACCGAGGACGTAGCACACTCCTCCGGTGCTACGGTTCGAACACTGGAAGCAAGTCTACTGAATGCATCTATCGATTACAAGATAGCCAGGATAGCAGACAGTGCGGGCATCATCGGAATGATTACACTGCCTGCCAAGCTACTTGACTTGATATTGACGTTCCTTATCCTACCGCTAGGCTTCCTGGGTACCGATTTAGCTATACTGACCTACATCTGGAGCGTTGTGGCTATCGGCATGATATTTGGTATCGGGATAGCACTGGTGGGAGGTCGCCGGGTATAATACAGGTCAACACTTGACAAATAAAGACATTATGTGCTACTGTATTTTCTAAGAGGACTGTCAGTCCTGCAAAGGTAGGTGAGCTAATAAATGAGCGTACGTGGATTAGTTACCGTAGTCATCGGCGTGGTCGCCTTCGTGGTCATTGATAGCCTGATTACCGAGATCATAACCGGCACCGATACCGGCTCGGTCATTTTGCAGAACCTTCTGCGGGTGGTCGTGGCTGCTGCCATCCTCATCGGTGTGGTGATGAGCGTTGGCCGTGGCGGGAAGTAGTCCCCGGTGATGAAGCGGACGAGAGAAAGAGATAGGGGGGCATACGAGGATAAAGAGTTCTCGGTGTCCCTCTTATCTTTGTGGAGGATACAGGTCAACACTTGACAAACCAAGACATTATGTGCTACTGTTTATTCTAAGAGGGCTGTCAGCCCTGCAAAGGTAGGTGAGTAGATAAATGAGCGTACGTGGATTAGTTACCGTAGTCATCGGCGTGGTCGCCTTCGTGGTCATTGATAGCCTGATCACCAATATCATAACCGGCACCGATACCGGCTCGGTCATTTTGCAGAACCTTCTGCGGGTGATCGTGGCTGCTTCCATCCTCATCGGTGTGGTGATGAGCATTGGCCGTGGCGGGAAGTAGTCCCCGGTGATGAAGCGGACGAGAGAAAGAGATAGGGGGACATACGAGGATAAGCAGTTCTCGGTGTCTCTCTATCTTTTCTGTCTCTCAGAGGGGGTATCGTAATGGGTATAGATACCAGTTCATTCTCTTGGTGGTCTTTTATCCTGATTATCGTTGTCGTTGTCGGCTTTTTTTTAGTGAAAGGGAGACGGAGGTAACTGTGGCCACCCGAAGGTATTACTATTGGTTAGCTGCGAAAGACGAGACGGGGAAGCCATACCTTATCTTCGGAGGGAACGACGAGGAGGAGGCTCGTCGCAAGGGGTTGGAAATACTCGGCGGCCTTGACTTTGAGATTAAACGTTACCCTACTAGGGATTTGTCAACAGCATCAGCCTTTTATCGGGGGGTACGCTTGGATGAAACACACTCATTGCGCGAATCTAGCAAACGCATTGGGCACAACCGCAGTTTATCCCGACTCAAGGATAGGCTGGCGAGGAGAACCAGTAAAAACGAACATCAATAAGAGGGGGTAAAACTAATGGAAATAGAGCTTGCGTCATTTGGGCGTGCTGCATTGTTTCTGGGGGTGCCATTCATCCTTCTCATATTTATCTTCCAGTGGAAGTGGTCAAACGATTGCCAAAAGTATATCAGGGTACTCGTTGTGCAACAGGCAGGTGGCGGGATGTTCAAAATGGCACCAAAAGCAAGCAATGCAATATCCATCAAAAATCCTCTCACGGGGGCAGTAAAAATGTGGCCGATAAGTGATTTGGCCACAATCGAAGTCCCCTACCCAGGGGTTGGCTTCATCCCTGGCTTTCTACAGAAGACTATAAGGATGGCAATAGTCAGCGAGGGAGACTGGGAGCCATTACTCAACCGTAGTGCTCACCTCCGCAAAGTGGCCAGCCCTGATGTAATAGAGGTACTAACGGAACTGTTGAAGCACGAGAAGATACCAGATGACATGCGAAGCACGCTTGAAGCGCTTTTGGAAGGTATATCTATAAGTCCTACCCGGGAGATGATAGCTAGTCCTGCCGTACTGGGCAACCTGATACACGAAAAGATATCAGAGCTGGCTATGACTGTAGCTAAGGATGTCCTTAACCCATTAAACGATGCGATAAGGAGACTAGGGGATAAGGTTAGCCCGACCATCACCTATATCGGGTTAGCATTGATTATTATTATGCTCGGCTACCTAGTATTCCAGAACCAGGAACTACAAAAGTTAGCGGATGACATTAACTTGATCAAGCAATCAATAGGGGTGAGATGATGCCCAAGGAACAAACTGAACCAACTGAACCAAGGGAAGCAACCACCAAGTCTAGGGTGGACCCGAGCAAACTGCACAGGAGGCAAACTGTGCCAGGTCCGAGCGCAATACCTGAGCCGCCGGCGCCTGTATCGGCAGGGGCAGTGGAGAAGGCTCTCGATCTTGCATTCAATCCTTCCCGTGAGAAAATACGAGAAGTCACGATTGTTGATCGTATGCAGGGAAGGATGTTCCCACTGCTTGATATAATCAATGCGGGACAACAATACTGCCTAGAGATAGCGCTATTCCGTCAGGACCCAGAGGAGTATGAGTATCTTTTTAAAAAGGCAAGACCAATCATGCCCAACTTACTAGACGATCTCCTGTATCGTACAGCACAGTGGCAGAAATCGGTACAGGGGGTGAACCTGACCAAGATCACGGATATCGCCCTGGCGGAGACGGAGACACGTGCTGGAGAAGAAGGAGAAGGATACGGTGGTGATAGATGGGGAAACGAGTAGGCTCGGTAGGGGTCGAACAGATCGAAATCTGCAAGATGCCCCCGAGATGTTCGATGAGACGCTGGGATATGATGACGAGACAGGGATTAAGTTTGCCCCTGGCCTAACAAAGCTGGATAGAAGGCGAGCTACTCTACTATATCGCCTTTTCAATGAACTGTGGGGATTATGTATCGTCAAAGGGGATCCTGGCTCCGGTAAGGACTTGTTCGGTAACTACTTATCCTATACGATAAAGCGGTATTTCCCATGGAAGCGGATACTCCGAGATGAGAAACCGAGGAAGCTATATGGTCCCTATGCGGGGTTGTTTAATGAGGATGTGTTGCGAGCCGACCTAAAGGTTATGCGACAGATAGCCAAAGGAAAGAAGAAGGAAGCGAGCGACGAAAAAGTAGTATATGGGGAGGCATTGCAAAGAGCTGCTGATGACTGGGTGCTGGGTGCTGGCGAGGTGTTGCTCAAGGACTCTGTGCTGTACCTTACCGAACTCTGGCGGTATTGCTACAACAGGGAACCGCATAATCCCATGAACAAGACAATGGGCGCAATCTTCAAGGTCAAGAGGCATCTAGATAGCCTGACTATCGGTACTGTCCAGTTGCCTACTGAACTGGATAAAAAGACCTGTCTGCCGTGGGTGGACTGGGAAGTGACCTGCACTAAATCGGCAAGCAACCCTACGGGTTTTGTCTACTATATCCAGAAGGTCAAGTACGATAGGCGACTGGATATGCTGATACCGTTAGGACGCCCCTTTCCAATGCCTATTGATGCAGGCAAACCAAGAAGCGAGCTAGGGAACGGGAAGATTGTTATTAAGCGACATAATTACCAGCCCGAGACCGAAGAAGAGAGGGTTGTGCTGGAGGTGTTGAAAGCAGGCGTAGACACCTACGAGGGGATTGTAGAACTGTTAGAGGATGAGGGAGATATGTCCGAGAGGGAGGTACTTGATACCCTGAAAGGATTAGGGCTCAAGTTGCCAGGGAGGAGGCCGAAGATGGTGATTGACTACCCGTGTTATTTTAGGATATACAACTCAAAGTCGGCACCACAAATCAAAACAAGCGTGAGAGTGGTAGAGGATTAAATAATGAGGGCATTACCAAGGGGAGCTTATTACAAAATCAAAACTTCCCCTTCGGGAAAGCGGGTAAGGTATACTATCCTGGATGGGAGAGTAATTGAAACTAGGACGATGCCCAGAATCAAGAGGACCAAGACACAAAAAAGTCTCAGGCGAGCAAGAAGGAGGATAGGTATTTAAGATGGGATTCTTATTTGGCAGGAAAGGGCGAGGCATTCCTCGCAACGCTACATTCCGGCTCACGCAAGAAGGTCGGGAGAAGTTGCAAGAGTTTTCCGGGAATCCGAAGGACAGGATATTGATGGCTCTGGAGACTAGGGGTACAAGCGACCTGGATGAGATTTCCGAAGCGAGTGGACTCAGCAGAGGGCAGGTGGAGAGGTTCATTGCACCACTGGTTACGGGACAGTATATCCAGTATGTAAGTGCTTCTAAGGAGCCAGACTAGAAAATAACGCCATTAAGGTGTATGGAGGATAATATGGTTAAGAAACAGTTGCTATTTATTCTTGTCTTGCTGGTAACATTACTCCCCACTGTAGCTTGTGCAGGGGATCCTGTCCTCGATGATATATACTTCACCGACATATGGGGTGATGATGCTACTTTCAACACGCTTACCGTAGGAGGTGTGCCTGTTGCGGGAGGGATAAGTCCTACTGTCTTTAATGCCAAAGGTGACTTGGTAAGTGCATCGGCTGATGATACTCCCCTTATTCTTTCTGTGGGGGTAGATGGGAGATATCTTAGGGCTAATTCAGCTTCAGCAACAGGGCTTGAGTGGGTGGTGGTAGCTGGTGGAGGTGATGTAGTCGGACCAGGGGGTGCCACGAATGAAGCGATAGCTAGGTATGATACAGGAACAGGAAAGTTGATACAGGATTCCCCTGGTGTTACTATTGATGATGCTAATAACCTTACTACTACCGGGTCTATTACAGGGGCAAGCTATGTGGGCATTGATGCTGATATGGTTGAGGTAGAGGAGCTTGGAGTAGCTACCTATGATGATGTTCAAGACTTTATGAACTTCTTTGGTGATAGGACACTAATAACAGGTGGGGGAATAACAGACAATGGGGATGGGACTGCCACTGTTGCTGCTGGTACGGCTTGGGCAAAAGTTTCCGACTCGGATGCAGCCATAGGCAGGTTCTTTGACTTCTCTGAAGATGCCAGCGTTTCCCTTACCGATTTGGTGACAAATCATGTCTATGTGGATTACAATGGTGGCACCCCGCAAATCGTGGTTTCTACTGCTGTTCTGACTCATGGATTGAAACAAGACCATATTCTTATTGGTCATATTTTCCGCAATGGTACTACATTACATTTGCACCAAGAGGATAAACTTGGTATCGGCAGGATGGGCAGAATAAATATGCACCACCTTGAGCAAGATGGGGTGGAGAGGTCTAGTGGCATGGTAATCTCGGAAGTGGGAACACGCAAGTTGAGTGTAACCGCTGGTGTGCTTTATGATGGAATCAGCCGCCATATTACTAATGCTTTTGACACAAATGTTGCGGACACCTTCTCCTATTGGTATACATCTGATGGTGGTGCTTCATGGACTGAGGTAACTGGAGCTACGCAGATTAGTAGTACTCAATATAACAATATTGCTAGTGGGCTATCGGGTCTTGGAGCGAATAGATACGGCGTTCACTGGGTATATATGGATATGGATGGTGAAGACCTCCATGTAGTCTATGGGCAGGGAAACTATAAGGCTAACGAGGCGGAGGAGGCGGGGGTTCCTAGTATACTTCCTGATTTAGTTGTTAATTACTGTGTCCTAATAGCCAAGATTATTCTCCAGGAGGGAACCGATACATTAACTATTACATATCCTTGGACGACTGTATTCCGTTCTTCACTTGCTACTGACCACGGTTCGCTGGCAGGGTTATTAGATGACGACCACACTCAATATATGAAATCTTTTACTGAGTTGGATGGTTCTGTTAGCACTACTGCTTTCTTCCAAGGTGCCACTGATGGTGTCTGGATTGATTGGGACTTGTCTGGCACTCTACCTGTTGGAACAGTAGCCGTTGATATAATGATAAGCAAACTGGTAGCCACCGATGATGTGGGGGCTAGGACTAATGGTTCTGCTCTGGCTAGGGATATTCCAGCACTTAAACTGCAAGTTGTCATAGTGGCAGTGGAGGTCGCTGCTGATAGAATTATAGAGATTATGTCTAATGATGTTAGTGACAGCGATACATTTAGTGTAATGGGGTACTGGCAATAAGGTGAAATAGCATAAAGGGGGTGATATGGAATGTTACTTGCTGGACTGATCTTTATGGCTGTTATGCTACTGGGGGCAATGTTTTTTACACGAAATTCCATGCTTGGTTTCCCATCCGGCATAGCTTGGGCATTGGTGGGAGCACAGGCTTATACCCAATCCGTAGTTCTCTGGGATGTTTACTTTCTCCTTGCGTTTTCCAGTCTGCTCGGCATGGTTACGTTTTCCATACTTGGTGCGTACGGACTACGTGAGAAGCGGGACACCCTTGGGGATGAAAGCATGGAACAAGGGGACAGAGAGATGCTGGATATAGAACTGGAAAAGCCCGGATACTGGATGGGGAAGGATAGGGAGGAGAGAGACTTATCAAGTGAGGGGGATGAATTCGATATAGCGGGCAAGCCTAGCCGTAGGTCTCGCAAGGTGCGAGAGCGGGCTGATGATAGGCGGCAAAGGTCGAAACGATGAATATCCTATGGGTCGTATTGGTATTCTACTTCACTATGGGAATAGTTGCCATTATCGCACTTGATATGCTAACAGGGCGAGTGAAACAACGGCTGAAATCTGCCTCCTATGATACGAGGGATAAATTGATGGTGTCAGGGTCGTATGTTGGCGTAAAAACAGCACTGGTTCTCACGTTACTTGCCTTATGGATATTCTGGCCTGTAGCTATCTATGGAGCATTAAGCAACCTGGGAGGCAAAAATGGGCAGAAAGAATAGAGAGAGGATAGAGCTCATCCGGCAAGGGAAGGAGCAACCGATAGCACAATCCAAGCGGATTCTGAATAGCTCCATAGGTCGGGGGGCTGTGAAACTAGCCAGTCGAAAGGGTGTTGTAGACGAGTTGTCCAGAGCATCTATTTGGGATCAGATAGAGGTCCTAGGTAGTATACCACCTTCAAAGGTAGGCAAAGCGATAATGCAGAAGGCTCCAGGTGAGATGGACAAGGGCATCAGGAAATTTCAACAACAGGGAAAGAAGGTTACCGTGGAAGGGTTGCTTGAGGAGGTCAGAACCACGCCTGGTTTCTTGGCTATGTGTGAGAATGCTGGTATCCCTTACGCTTGGTTTCAGGAACTGGCACGGGAGAGAATGAAGAGGCACGGCATCAAGGAGGGATAGATGAGCAAGAAACGTAGTGAGTTTCAGGGGGGCATCCTCGAAGTTCGAGCCGTAGAAGACTGTATCCGCGCTACCAAGAAGTACACTGAGGGCATTGGGACAATGCGCAAACGTCACCCGGTACAAGGTGAGGACTTCCCCAGCCGCATGTTCCGCAAGTACTACGAGGTATACCCAGAGATGGACTTAGAGCAGATTCTTCCCTTCTTGGATGCTGTGTTTGCCATGTCGGACTGGTTTTGGGGGGAAACGCCGTGTATTGATGTCCAGTTTAGCTACGACTACAGAGCGAACAAGGCTACTGTGCTTATTCGGGATGGTGCTAAAGCAGTAAGAGAGTTGGAGGAGGGGATACCGGGATTTGGGGACTCTTTGGGAAAGATAACCATCAACGGGGATGAATACCCCGGCAAGTAGAAGGGGGGAGCTGACTATGTACATCGATCCAGGCATAGGTAGCATACTCTGGCAAGTTGCAATAGGTCTCTTCTTGGCCTTGCCCATATTCTTGAAACTCTATTGGAGGAAGATAAAGAAAATAATAAGGCGTAGGAACAGGCATGAGGGTTAGTAGCTCATTCCGAGACCCTAGCGGGGAATTGTACTGGGAGAAGGGTAGGCTATTTAGACACATGACGACTAGCGCTCTCGGTAACTACCGCTCTCTCATGGAGTCAGGGTTATACAGCAGATTAGTCTCAGATGGTTTGTTAATACCCCATACGGAGTCAGAGTCCCCGGGAGTTATTGAGCCCGAAATTGTACCTTTCATAAGTTACCCTTATGAGTGGTGCTTCAGCATGTACAAAGAGGCCGCATTGGCAACACTGGAGATACAGCGCTTAGCGATGGAATATGGTATGTCCCTGAAAGACGCTAGTGCCTACAATATCCAGTTCAGGAATGGGAAGGCTGTACTGATAGACACACTCAGTTTTGTTGCCCTGAGTGATGAGCCATGGGTAGCGTATCGCCAGTTCTGCCAGCACTTTCTTGCCCCACTAGCTCTTGCGTCCTACCGCGATATAAGGTTAGGACAACTTATGAAAGTGTTCATGGATGGCATACCCCTTGATTTAGTCAGCCGTCTGCTACCGAAACTACTGAACATCAACTTGTTGCTACATCTGAGAGCACACGCCATGGTACAGGGTAGGGTAAGTAAACCAATGCATCTCAGAATGGGTAGAGCCAGCAAGTTGGGGTTACTAAGCAACCTGGAAGCCACTGTGAAGAACTTGAAATGGAGACCCAAGGGCGCGTGGTACGCATATACCGTCGATACTAGCTATAATAAGCGGTCTGCCGAAAGCAAAGCGAGGATATTAAGTACATACCTAGAAAAGGTCGAACCACAAACAGTCTGGGACTTAGGGGCCAATACCGGGGATTATAGCGCTATTCTCGCACGGGATGGAATACACGTAGTAGCATTCGACTCCGATCCTGCCTGCGTAGAACTATGCTGGCAGAGATATAGAAACAAGCTACTGCCGTTAGTAATTGATCTATCTAATCCCAGTCCCTCCATTGGTTGGGCGAACAAGGAACGTATGAGCCTTGAAGAGCGAGCGCCCGTGAATCTGGTAGTAGCTCTAGCCTTAATACATCATCTAGCTTTGGGTAACAACGTGCCACTGGAGATGATAGCCAAATGGTTAAGTAGGCTATGCCAATGGCTGATTGTAGAGTTCGTACCCAAAGAAGATGAGATGGTTAAGAAGATGCTGATGGGGAGAGAGGACATATTCGACCAGTATACTCGGAGTAACTTTGAGACAGTATTTGGTAAGTACTACAGGCAAATAGAGAAGAAGGAAGTTTTTTCCTCATGCAGAAGTATCTACTTGTTCCAAGTAAAATAGGTTTTATCCTTCCTGCTCTCGTTGGCTACCTCACGGTGTCGTCGCTTTTTAGCACGCATGCGACCAAGTTACCATGGAGCTATTTACTACAGGCTTCGGTGCTGGGGGTCACCATCGGTGTTCTCCTGTGGGTTTTCTTTTATGCCTTGCCTCTGACACGTAACGCCTCATCCATCGTTGCATCGGTAGCCACCTTAATTGTGATGCTATGGATGGTTTTCCCTTACTCCATAGTACCGATAATGGTTATGTTATCAACAATAATTGTGCTGTACGACCTCGATAGAAAATACATCAGGGCGATTGCGTCCGTCATATTAGTGATGGTCTCACTTGCCATAGCCGTGTCCCTGGGGCAGACTGTTTATGCCAAGGCTATCAAGGACAATGGCTTGAGTGATACTCCTGTAGTTCTTATGTCGGCAGAGGCACCCGATATCTACTTCATCGTTCCCGACAGATTTACTAGCATGGATGGACTGGTAGCTTCTGGTGTTGACCCTAGCTGGTTTGCCGGTGCACTGTCAAATAGGGGTTTCTACATCCGGGGAGACTCCGTAAGCAATGATTCTCTGAGCGATATCCCACGTGCAACCCCTGGAACATCGCTTGCTACCACCACAAGGACACTACGCTTCATGGCTTCTGTCCTGAATCTGGGAGCAGATGTCGAGCTATATATCCCATACAATAGGGCATCCAATATGGTAAAAAACCATATGGTTGGTAGGATACTAAAAGAGAATGGGTATACCTATCACCATATCGGGGATTGGTGGCCCGAAACATCGAGCATCCCGATAGCAGATCACAACTATGTCTACAGTGTGCATTCGGTCGCAGACTACCTCTCAGCAAATGAGTTAATGATGGCAGTAGTAGACCGGTCATGGCTAAGAGATATCAGGTCGGGATTACTGACACAAGCCTACGCTGATAGGAATATGTACCAATTGGAGACATTCAGGGCGATAGCGGGTAATAATGAGCACCCGAAGTTCGTGTTTGCCCATATACTGCTCCCGCATCCTCCCTATACATGGACAAAGGACGGAGAAGTACGTGCCGGCGGGGCAGGACAAAGTGATACAGAGCAATACCTTGAGCAGACGCAGTTCACTATGTGGTATCTGCTACAGATGGTTGAATCAATCGAAAGTCAAGATAGCATAATTATTATACAGTCCGATGAGGGGATGGCCAATAGTACAAACAGTGGTGTAGAACTCAGCCGTACTCAGACGGATGGCACGTTAACAGCTTGGCGTATACCTGGTGCGAGCAACTATGATTTAGAGGGCATCACTATTACCGATATTCTGGGTTATGTGGTTACCTCTTTGAATGACAAGGAAACGTGGTAGTGAATGGAAACAGAAAAGCGTAGACGGTCAATTATAAAAGCACTCTTGTACCGGTGTCTCGGTATTGTAGTACTATTCACTGTCACCTGGTTCTTCACCAAATCGATACCCGAGACAACGGCGGTTACGATAGCCTATCATACCGTCTCCGTTGGTGGTTACTATTTCTACGAACGAGGATGGAATAGGTTGAAATGGGGTAAAGGATGACCGACACGGAAAAACAGTTGCGACATAACCGCCGGTGGGCGGTGCTGGTGGGATTAGGAATAGCCCTAGCCCCTATTCATAACCGGTGGCTGACAGAGCTTGTGACAGAGAACGGGGAAGTAGGATTTTTCATCCCTGCCTTCGGTACGGCTATATGGCTCATGGGCTCACTGGTATTCGTTGTCTGGAACTGGGAACGAATACTAGAGGTGGGGTTGGGCGATAAGAGGGTATGGATACCCTTATTGCTCATTGTTGGAGCGATAGGGCTATCTGGAGCCATGGCCGGCACTTTGACCGATAAAGTTGCCCCCGTATTGATGGGCGTATCTCTATTCTCCCTGTACATCGTAGCCAGAGTGCTTGGCAAGGGTATGTTCTTGCCACTAGCTATAGGGGCTGGGTTAGCTTCTCTGGGGGTCATCGTATCCAGTATACTTGACCCTGGGATGCTGACCGGTGGGCTACTATTCGGGTGGAATTACGATATCGTTGTTGGATTTGTTCTGCTAGGAGCTACTCTGTTCACAGCGAGGTGGCGACTACCGCTGATATCTTTATCACTGGTGGCGATGTTCCTGAGTGGGTCTCCAGAGGCGGTATTCTCGGTAATGGTGGTAGGTGTACTCGTAATATCCCGAAGGGACTGGTCAAAGAGACTGTTATTGGTGCTTACACCGGTTGCCTTGGTTGCCGTTATCTGGTTCGGATTAGGATATGGGCAGCACCTGTATTCTTATACGATTGATGTTATAAAAAACAAGCCGTCTATCCCCCCAACTACGGGTAATAGGGAGGCCATACCGGAGGAGGGTATCCTGATTACACCTTCCCCATATCTTCCGGAACGCGGAGCGATTGAGCAACGCATCTATGTGATTGGAATGGTGATGGCTGACCTGAAACCTCTCGGTGAGGGGTACAACCTGACCGGGTTTGGTAAAGTAAAAAATGTTCACAATGTGCCTCTAGTGATAGTACAACAACTTGGCTACTCCGGAATACTGGCTGGTGTAGCCTGGTTATGGGTATCCATCTGGTGTCTGGTCAAGACTAGGTGGAAGTACGCCTGGGTTCTCGTATTATCACTATCGGTTTTCGACCACTATATCTGGACGCAACTCGCCCCGATCTGGTGGGCGGTCATAGGAGTAAGTACGACCAGCCTAGCTGAGAGTGACTTAATATTCAAAGGGGACAGGAAAGTTGGCAAGACTTAATAAATTGATTGGAGGTCTTTCACTGAAATGGGCATTTTACCACGAGTTATGGCACCTTTTATGGTCCTTATTTTTCTCGCTTGTACTACTCTTGGCAGTATACTTCCTGAGTTCGGGAACATCGTGGCTACGAGACTTGGTGTTCGGGCACACTCATTTAATGTACTCTTCCTTGTTCTGGGTGTCGCTGGCGTTGGTGTGGCATTATATCTTGGATATAACGCCGGTGGCTAAGAAACTAAGATTCTGGTGGTGGCTTATCTAATATGAAGATATTACAGACGTTCGATTTCTTATCACTACCTCACGGTGGGGGCACAGTAGATATTGTATACAAGCTGTCAAAAGCTCTATCCGCGAGGGGACACGAGGTAACCATATGTACTGGGGATTTTGAACTAGACCAGGAATATATAGATACCTTGGGTGATACTAATGTTAGGGTGTTCCATAGCTGGATAAATAGACACGGAATTTACATGATGCTTGGTCTAGTGAGATTCGATATCAGGTGCTACGATGTTATTCATTTGCACTGCTACCGTAGCCTCCAGAACGCAATGATTTGTTGCAAGGCGATAAATCACAATGTGCCATACATAATTGATGCACATGGGTCTGCGGTGGACTTGCCCGGGAGAAAGCAAGCACTCAGGAAAGCGTTTGATGTTTTCTTTGGACGCGACATACTGAGACAGGCAAGCCGGGTTATTGCTGAAACCGAAATAGGTGTTGCCGAATATGAAAAGCTGGGAGTTAGCACAAACAAGATCAGGTTACTGCATCCGTTACTGGATACTGCTGAATATTCTTCATTGCCAAAAGCCGGTCTTTTTAGGCATAGATATGGCATTAGCGCACAATTCGTGATTCTGTTTGTCGGACGTATACATCGTGAGAAAGGCATCGAGACGTTAGTAAGGGCTACAAGGCAGTTAATTTATAATGGTCTGGACATAAGCCTTGTCGTAGTGGGACAGGACGATGGTTTTATGACTACTCTAAGGGGACTGGCTACGGACCTAAATATAGGTGGTAGGGTACTGTTCACAGGGTTCTTGAGTGGGGAAGACAAGCTATCAGCTCTTGTTGATGCCGATGTGCTGGTACAACCCTCCAAGAATGAGGCAGGAGCTCGCCCGTCTCTTGAAGCGATACTGTGTGGCACACCTGTTATAGTCAGTAAAGATACTGGTGCCGGAAATGAGATTGCAAAGATGAATGGTGGGTGGTTAGTTCCCTATGGGAATATAAATAGAATGTCCTTTGCTATACAGTGGATACTTGCATTTCCCGATAGGGTTGAAGAACAAACACAGGATGCCAAGAGATATATCTTAGAGAACCTTTCTTTGGATAAACAGATAAGTAACTATGAGAAAATATATCAAGAGGTGATAGCATGAAAGTTTTGGTTACTGGGGCAGCCGGGCTAATCGGTTCTCACTTATGTCGGAGATTGGTGTCCGATGGCCATCATGTCATAGGGCTCGTTCATAACACGGGAAGTCCAATGCTGAGTTCCATTGACTCTAGTAATCTTGAGCTGAGAAAGTGTGATATACGAGATGCTCAGGCTGTTGACAAGATAATCCGAGGTGGAGATGTAAGAACCGTGTTCCATTTGGCAGCGCACCTACCACATACGGCGAACCCGGACTTTATCGGAGTAAACATCAGAGGGACAATTAACTTACGGGAAGCGTGTCGCAACAATGGGGTAACGGAGTTCATATTTGCGTCCAGTATGAGTGTATATTCCGCCCCGCCTATGTATCTCCCTGTTGATGAGAAACACCCGGTGGTCCCTACGGATGAATATGGTGCAAGTAAACTAACAGGAGAATTGCTGTGTACTCCTCGCTCAAAGGGAATACCACGAGTCATTGTACTCCGCTACGCCAGCGTGTTCGGTAATGGAGACAACTCCAGAGCCGCGTTTAACTTTATGGCTGCTGCTTTGTCCGGGCGACCTATCTCAGTTGATGGGGACGGTAGCCAGAGTAGCGACTTCATTTATGTAGATGATGCAGTAGAAGGAACTATGCTGGCTTGGGAGAAGGGGGTGTCTGGGGAGGTATACAATATTGGTAGCGGGCAGGAGATATCCATTCTGGAGATGGCGACCCTTATCTCTGGGTTGCCTAATCCTGCAACGGGGGTAGAAATGTCGGGGAAGCCGGCCACTAGGTCATTCAGATTTGTAGCCGATATACGCAAAGCAAGGAGAGAGCTGGGGTATGAACCCAAACCCTTAATCCAAGGATTACAATCATACTGGGAGAATAGACATGATAAGGGGTAAGAGAATACTGATAACGGGGGGTAATGGTTTTATAGGCGCAGCTCTGGCTACTCGCTTATCCCCCCATAACGATGTGACGCTTCTGGACTTGTCTTTCAGCGGCGATAATGACTTGAGCCAGGCGAGGAGAGTAGTAGCCGACATAACAGATGAGAATGCACTGATAGGGATAGCCAGAGGCAATCAGATTATAATACACACGGCTGCCAAGATTGGCGTAAAAGAGGTTATCGGTGACGCCCTGGCTACGCTGCACACCAATTACACCGGCACGGCGAATCTGTTGCGGGCATCGCTCTTGAATCCTTATTGTGAACGGGTCATCTCCTTCTCGACCAGCGAGGTGTTCGGAGCAAACTCTTCCAACGTGGCAGAGAACAGCACCTCTATCTTTCCGTCCATCCAGGACGCGCGGTGGTGTTATGGTGCTGGTAAGCTGGCTGCCGAGCATCTCGCCTTTGGTTATTACCGCCAGCATGGGCTACCAATAGTAATTGTCCGCCCGTTCAACGTGTTCGGTGAAGGAAGGGTAGGGGATTACGCTATGTTAAATCTTATATTGAGAGCGCTACATGGTGACGACCTGGCAATCTACGGTAACGGGACACAGATTAGGGCATGGTGCCATATTGATGACTTTTGCTTTGCCATCATTCGGTGCATGGAGTCAGAAAAGGCAATCGGGCAGGCTTTCAATATCGGCAATCCCCACAACACTGTAACTGTGTATGATTTGGCCCAGCGAGTGATACGGGCTTGTGGTTCGATGTCTCGTATCACCTTTGTCCCCCTAAACTTCACGGATATAGAATTACGTATCCCTGATATCAGTAAGGCGAAGAGTATACTGGGATTTAACCCCGGTGTTGGTCTTGACGAAGGTCTAGAACGGACTGTGAATTGGGCTAGGAAGAATATAGCGGTGTTCGATTATGCAAAGGAGTCTTAGGTAGGAGTCGCTATGAGTGAGTACAGGGAACTGGCTACCAAGATACGCAGGCATGCACTGAGAATGACCCACGAGGCAGGGAGTTCCCATATAGGTAGCAACTTATCCATAGCTGACATTCTTGCCGTTTTGTATGATGGGGTTTTGAATGTCAAACCAGACCAGCCGGATTGGGAATGCCGTGATAGGTTTATTCTCAGTAAGGGACATGCCTGTGCTGCTGTTTATGCGGTCTTAGCAGAGTGCGGTTTTTTCCCTATGGAGCGGTTAAATACATTTTACCAGAATGATTCATTACTGTCTGGGCACATCAATCATTTTCTGCCCGGAGTAGAGGCTTCAACAGGTTCTTTGGGACATGGACTTTCAATAGGATGTGGTATGGCATTCTCCTTACTACATAAGGTCTATGTCTTGATGAGTGATGGCGATTGCGATGAGGGGGCGACCTGGGAAGCCGCCATGTTTGCCGGCCATCATAAACTAGGGAACTTAGTTGCCATTATTGATTACAATAGAATGCAAGCCCTTGGAGACGCTGGGTTGATACTGGATTTAACGCCATTATCTGATAAATGGCTCGCCTTTAACTGGGCAGTCCAGGAAGTAGATGGGCATGACCACGAACAAATCAAAAGCGCCCTACATAACCTCACTCTTGGGAAGCCTAATTGTATCGTAGCTCACACCATTAAAGGCAAAGGCGTGAGCTTCATGGAAAACAAGGTTGAGTGGCATTATAAGCATCCGAATGATGAAGAACTTCAACTTGCATTGAGTGAATTGTGATGAGAAAAGCATTTATCGATACCTTGGTTCAACTCGCAGAAAAGGATGAACGCATATATCTGCTTACTGCTGATATGGGCTTCGGGCTAGTAGAGCCTTTTGCCGAGAAGTATCCCGGTAGGTTCATCAACGTTGGTGTTGCTGAGCAGAATATGGTTGGCATTGCTACCGGGCTGGCATTAACCGGCAAGATAGTATTCTGCTACTCCATAGCCAACTTCCCGACTCTGAGATGCCTAGAACAGATACGCAATGATATCTGCTACCATGCCGCTAGCGTAGTTATCGTTTCCGGGAGTACGGGTCTGTGGTACGGTGCATTGGGAATGACGCATCACTCTACTGAGGATATAGCCATTATGAGGTCGTTGCCCAACATGACAGTAGTGTCCCCTGGGGACGCGAGGGAGACTGGGTTGGCCATGAATGCCATTGTAGCCCAGAAACGACCATGCTACCTCCGGCTAGGGAAATCTCCCGGTGATATTACGCCCGAGTCGGGGTACCAATTAGGTAAAGCCTCAGTGCTATTCGGTGGTCGGGACATCACCATGATAGCGACGGGTGGAATACTCTACAACGCAACACAAGCTGCTATCACGTTGCGTCGTCGCGGGATAGGAGTTCGTGTACTGGACATGCATACCATAAAACCACTGGATGTCGATGCCGTAAAAACTGCGGCGCTGGAGACGAAGGTCATTATGACTATTGAGGAACATAGCTTGATTGGGGGTCTAGGTAGTGCAGTAGCCGAAGTGCTTTCAGGAATGGGTGAACACGCTCCTCTCCGGCGGATGGGGGTAATGGATGGGTATCCGATTGTAGCTCTATCCTATGACCAGTTACTGGCCACTAACCGCCTAACAATCAAGAGTATAACCGAGGAGGCTTTAGATGCCATTCACTAAAGCGCAATCCGCCTTGAAAAAAGTTCTACCCGGTGAAGCCTTTGAATTAGTCCACCGCATAGCAACTGCTGTGTATTATGCAAACCAAGGAGTGCTAGACTGGCTATATTACAATATACCGAGAAGGGACAACGAGAAACGGCTAATGATACGGACTATGAGAGAAGTAAAACCATACACAATGGTTGGGCGAGGAGGGTTAATAGCCACCTACAAGGCCGTGAGGGACATAGAGGATAGGAATATAGAAGGGTGCTTGGTAGAATGTGGGGTAGCTAGGGGGGGTAGTTCTGCCCTAATGTTATTTGCATCCCTTTTGGGTGGGAGTCGCCTACAAGAGGGACGGGAACTATGGCTATTTGATTCCTATGAAGGGCTCCCTCGCAGTACGCCAGAAGATGGCTATCTTAGTCCACCAAAAAGCGAGGATAGGGCTTCGTGTGACTTGGCCGAAGGGTATTGCCTTGGAACCCTAAAAGAGGTCGAGGATCTACTGTTTGACACCTTCGGTTTTAGCGCCGAGAAAGTGTTTTTGGCAAAGGGCTGGTTTCAAGATACATTGCCTCGCTACAAGGGTGTCGTCGGTGCTATCGCTGCCCTGCGCCTTGATGGAGACTGGTACGAATCCACGAAATGTTGCCTGGAGAACCTATACGATAACGTAGTAGAAGGCGGGTATATAATCGTGGACGATTATGAATTGGTGGGTTGCCGAAAGGCGGTCGATGAGTTTATGGGGGAAAAGGGAATATACCCGAAGGTAACACTTGATGGACGTGGAGGGGGGTACTTCGTGAAATGAAGAATGTCCTGATAATCGCGTCTCTGTATGGTAGTAAACGAGTATTGAGTCTGGCGAAATATCTACCAGAGTTTGGGTGGCAACCGACTATTATAACGCCTCCCATAACATGGCAACCGACTATTATAACGCCTCCCATAACATGGCAACCGACTATTATAACGCCTCTATCTCGCAAGATACCTTTGCTACCCTTTGAGGTCGTAGTAACCGATTACAAAGACATCAGTGACCCCTTGAGGAAATTGCTAAAAGTAGATACATTGGAAGATGCCAAGCTACGAGTAAAGAAGCTAGTGGGGGCACAATCTCAGTACTCGTGGGTAGATAGGTTGTTCAAAATAAGCGGTATGTTCCTTAATTACCCTGACTCTCATAGGGGATGGAGACGATATGCCGTAAGTGCTGGGGATAAGATTCTATTAAAAAGGAATACTGATGCTATACTCAGCATCTGCCCAATAACGAGCCACATTGTCGCCAGTAAGCTCAAGGCAATGCATAATATATTCTGGTTAGCCGACTTCCCTGATTTGTGGTCGCAGAATTTTAACCATTCCTACGGCACACTACGAAGAATTATAGATAGAAGGTTAGAGAAAAGCACAATGTCTAATGTAGACACTATTGTTGCCAGTTCAGCATCATGTGCGGAAAGACTGGGGCTATTGCATAGTTACAAGCCCACATACTCGATACCATTAGGATACGACCCGGAGGATTATGATGCAGTACCCGTTCCGCTAACACCTAAGTTCACTATAACATATACTGGCCTAATATATGCCGGAAAACAGAACCCCAGCAAGTTACTAACAGCCTTATCCGAGTTATTTACCACTGGGCAAATTGATCGCAAGGACTGCGACATAAGATTCTACGGGCGAGAACTACCTTGGCTTGCTAAGGAGCTTAGCGACCTCCACCTCTCGGATATCGTGCAACAATGCAAGGCTGTTCCCCACAACATTATTGTGGATATACAGAAGAAGTCACAAATACTGCTTTTACTGGATTGGGATGTTTCAAACGAGTTCGGGGCGTATGCTGCCAAAGTGTTTGAGTACCTTGGAGCAAGAAGACCGATACTTGCGGTTGGAGGAGTACCCGGTAACGCAGTAAGTAAGTTATTGAAAGAAACCAATTCTGGCATACATGCCCCCACAGTTACTGAGGTGCGGGAGGCTCTACTCCACTATTACAAAGAGTACAAATTGAGTGGCAAGGTAGCATATCTGGGGGAAGAAACAGAAATCCAGAAGCATAACCAGCGCATTATGGCAGGTAGGTTCGCTCGGTTATTGTCTGGCGGAGGTGGCGGATGCTAGATTGCCCTCTATGCGGTGAGCCCTGTACTGAAGGTCCGCACCCAGAGTTCTTATTCTGTAAGGGTTGCGATATGGCTATAAGGAAACAGGAAACCATCGCCCAGAATAGAGTGAGAGCATACGCCCCGAACTGGGTGGAGGCTCATAGTAAAAGTCGTGATGTTAACACTAAAATGGACTTTATCGTGGGGCTGGTAAAGAAGTTACTGCCGGCTGGTAGGATACTGGATGTCGGGTGTGCCAGTGGTGTTCTAGTCAATAAACTAGCAACTATTGGGTATGAGGCGGAGGGGATAGACTGGTCGGAGGCTGCCGTGTCCTTCGCGTCAAGAAATATGGTGGGGGTATTTACGATTGGAGACGCTGGCTTGGAGTCTATTAAGGGCGAGAATATGTATGATTTGATTATAGCGTCTCATATAGTAGAACACTTGGAATATCCGCAAGGCTTGTTCAAGGGCGCGGAGAGGCTACTAAAACCGGGCGCCCATTTCTGTGTCGCTGTCCCCAATCTTGCGTGGTATGACCCCCGAAAAGCGTGGAGGGGCGTATCAAGTATATTCGATCCAGACCATGTAGTCGGTTATACATATGGTAGCCTGTCCCAAGTGTTATGGAGGTCGGGGTTTAGAATTACGAAGGCTATTACAAGGACACATGGAACCGATCTCCTAACAGCGCTCTGTGTCGCCGGATATAGCAAAATGGTTCATAAGGGGAACCAACCGAGCCCCCAGGCAGCAGGTCGCATGGCAAGAGGGGCGTATGAAGTACTCGTGGCACTACCGATACTTCCCTCGGTTATGTATCTGCCTAACAGGTTCAGCGAGAGGAACTACAGTGGTATGGAGCTTATCATCATCTCTAAGAAAGGTGGGAGGTTACTAGATTGAATATAGCTCTAATTGGTTGCGGATACTGGGGCAAGAATTTAGCACGAGTTCTTATGCAACTTGGAGTCCTACACACCGTCTGCGATACAAACGCTAAAGCAATGCGCCAAATTAAATCACTGTACCCCAATATAGGTAGTTCGGGCAATTACGTTGATGTCCTTCGAAACGAGGATATCAATGGTGTTGTCATTGCTACCCCATCCAGCCTACACTATCCCATGGCAATGCAAGCACTACTGGCGGACAAGGATGTATTTGTAGAAAAACCATTCGCCTTGAATGTTAAAGATGCCGACGAGATGGCCTCACTCTCCGCTGAAAGGCAACGAGTGCTGATGGTTGGGCACCTCATGCTCTACCACCCTGCGATACGGTTGTTAAAGAAGTATATCCAGGCGGGAGTTTTAGGGGACATACATTATCTTTACTCGACTAGGGTAAACTTAGGACAAATACGGTGTGAAGAGAACGCACTATGGAGGCTTGCCCCTCATGATATCTCCACCCTTATCTACTTGATGGATAAGGCACCTTCCGTAGTATCAGCACGAGGCTTCGCCTACATCCAGCCTAATCTTGCCGATGTTGCCTTTGTTCTGCTAATGTTTGACAAGACCGCAGCCCACATTCAGGTTAGTTGGCTCGACCCCCACAAGGTAAGACAACTTACCGTAGTCGGAAGTAAAAAAATGGCCGTGTTTGATGATACCGAGCCAAGTCACAAGCTGAAGATATATGATAAAGGAATAGGAAAAACTGACCTGTCGATTAGAACAGGAGAGACAGATGCACCACAAATAGACGGTACCGAAGCTCTTGCTCTTGAGTGTGCCGAGTTTATTGATTGCATGAAACATCGCGGACAGCCGCTGTCCGGTGCAAAGCTGGGGCTGGACGTCGTAAAGACCTTGGAGGTAGCATCTAAAATGATGTGCGAGGAGGGGAAATGAAACGGGTACTTGTTACAGGTGCCGGCGGCTCACCCGCAGTGAACTTTACGAGATCGCTTAGGGATGCGCCCGAGGATTACTATATTGTTGGCGTTGATGCAAATAAATATAGCATTGAGAGAGCGGAAGTTGACGAGAGGCACCTTGTCCCGAAGGCATCAGATCCGGGCTACATCACCGTACTGCAAGATATTATCAAGGAGACAAAGGCTGATGTTTTGCACCCGCAACATAGCCAGGAAGTGCCGGTGGTTTCGAGATATAGGAACAAATTGGGGACGAGAACATTTTTGCCTAGACTCCAGTCTGTAGAGATTTGCGATAACAAATTACTATCGTTTGAGTGCTGGCAAAGGGCTGGATTAACTGTCCCTCAGACCATATTACTGGAGTCAGAGGCAGATGTTGATACCGCGTTCCGAGAATTGGGTCACAAGATATGGTTAAGAGCTATCGTAGGGTCAGGAGGTTATGGGGCTACCCCTGCCACCGATGCGGGATGGGCAAAAATGTGGGTTACGCTACATAATGGTTGGGGTAGATTTAGTGCAAGTGCGTTGCTAAGCCCTGACTCTGTTATTTGGCAGTCTATATGGAAAGATGGGGAGCTTATCGTCTCACAGGGTAGGAAGAGGCTATACTGGGAGTTCGGAGGGAAGTTCCTCTCGGGGGTTAGTGGTATAACAGGGGTGGGGTGCTTGGTTTCTGACCCCGTAGTAAATGCAGTTGCAGAAGCTGCCATCCAAGCCATTGACGAATACCCTAATGGAATATGGGGTGTTGACTTAACCTATGATGAATTGGGGCGTCCTAACCCGACAGAGATAAATGTAGGACGGTTTTTTACCACACACCAATTTTTTACCAAGGCCGGACTAAATATGCCGTACATCTATGTGAAACTGGCTTTAGGTGAAGAGCCTCCATACCTACAGCAAAAGTACAATCCTCTACCACCTAACCAGGTCTGGATTAGGGGGGTTGATTTCCTCCCAACCCTTACCACATTAGAAAGGGTCAATGAACACGAGGACAAACTACGGAGGAGGTTGCAAAAACTGCAACAATGAGAACCATTTACCTTGACTTAGACGGCACCATACTAGATGTGAAACAGCGACTTTGTGCTATTTACCTTGACGCTATTAAGGAGCTAGGGGGTAGAGCCTTACCCGTAGAAACTTACTGGCAGGCAAAAAGAACACACCTTGCTGAGGAGACCATAGCAAGGTACAGTGACCTAAAAGACACCCGTCGGTACACCAGGCTAAGAATAGACAAATTAGAGGCCTCTATATACCTAAACTATGACCGGCTTTTACCATTGGCGTTGGAAAGCCTGGAGAATCTTAGAAGCAACAATCGGCTAGTGCTTGTTACCATGCGTAGACACCGGGAGCGCCTGAATCACCAGTTGAGAAGGCTGGCAGTAAGACCTTTGCTAAACAAGGTGTTACTGAGGGGCTGTGAGGGTGACGGTACTAAGGTCGACATGATACGGAGTGATATTGGCGTAGGGCTAAGTAGCTGTATCATCGTGGGTGATACTGAAAGCGACATATTGGCAGGCAAGTCTTTGGGTATGAGCACCGTCGCCGTTCTAAGTGGCATTAGAAACAGAAATACACTTGTCCGTTGCTGTCCTGACCGAATAATTGAGGATATCAGCCAGTTAGCCGGCTGTAAGATAAATGAACAAGAGATCTAAAAAGGAAGAAATTAGCGCATTGAGTTGGCAACGCGAAGCGTCAGCTCTCGGGGCTGTATTGGCAGAGAGCATAGTTCGGGTTTTACTACACAACGATCGTGGGAACAATGCGCTCGACTTGGCCTGTGGGGATGGTCTATTGACAAAGGAGATTAGTAAGCGCTTCAAGCGTGTAGTCGCCGTAGAGGCTTCCTGCTACCACGTAGAGGTTGCCCGGCAACGAGTACCCGAAGCAGAGTTCCACGTAGCCCTAATTGGGGACTTTGACACCGGAGGCGAGCTCTTTGACAGAATCTACATGTTTAGCATACTGGAACACCTAGAGAACCCTGTAGAGGTTCTCGGGAAGGTTAAGCACTGGTTGAGTAAGGACGGGTTTATCGTCGCCTGTGTACCCAATGCTCTCTCCCTGAACAGGAGAATAGGGCAGAAGATGGGGCTAATCAAGGACTGTTACGAATTAACGAAACAAGATATAGAGGTAGGGCATAAAAAACTTTATGATCCAGAGATGTTGGGTGACGAGATTGTAAAGGCAGGGTTAATTCCAAGCGCAATGGGCGGCATCCTGTTGAAGCCCTTCTCAAATACACAGATGGAGTGGTTTATAAAAAGCTGGAGCGAGATAGATGCTGACCCTGATTGGCGTACTAAGTTGTGTGGCGCCCTCTGTGAAATGGGCAACGAGTTAGCTTGGTATGCAAACGCTATCTGGGCCAGATGCGCTAATCCGGAAAAGGATATGTGAGGAAATGACAATACCTTTAGTAGACATAGTGGAGCTTAGTAACCGTGCTTAATAAGGATACCATGATATTCGCTTTAGTGTACCTTGTAGCTTTGGCTATTATGCTCTATTACAACCTTACTCATTTACCTGTCAATGACGGGGTAAAAGAGTATGAGACATACCTGCTAAATATACGTGAAACTTGGGCATATCGGCGCACATTGGTTAATTCTAGCCTAATAACTACATGGGTGCCTGCTATGTTGCAACAGTGGACAGGGTGGTCCTCTATGACTGTATTCCGTATATTCCCACCCGTATTCTATGCCTTGATGCCCGCATTCACATACCTGATTGCTCGGCGGTATATGGTTGCCCGCTACGCACTGGTTGCCTCCTTAGTAGTGCTCACCAACTCCCACATCCTGTTTTTCCCAGACATCGGGAGAGTGGGGGTAGGGATAGCACTCTTTGCCGGTATGATATGGGCGTTACTTGACCGGAGATTGGTATGGGCGATGGTATTTGCTATCTTGGTGGTCTTTGCCCATTACGGAACCAGCCTGATTGCCATGGGGCTTACCCTTGCGTGTACGGCAGGTTACTTGGTGTGGAGAAAGAAAATACTGTGGCAATACCTTGTGGTATCCTGTGTGCTCGTAAGTACTATATGGGTCTGGCATTTCTGGATATCAAGTTACTCAGGGTGGGTAATGTTTACCTATGGAATACAGCAGGACATGCCGTGGCTAACAGGAGATATAGTGGGGCCTGCGCATGGGTTAGGGATTGATGCGTGGCTTGACATATATAAAAGGGAACCGGCAGTGGTAGCGGCTCTGGGGCTAAACGAGAATACCAATGCTCCGGAGGCGATCGAGATAATGGCTAATTGGATCGTGGTAGGACTGACGACCTTGGGACTGTGGTTGCTTTTGATAAGCAAAAGGGTGGAAATTATATTCAAGGTCATGGGTTTGTCTCTGTGGACCCTGATAATATTCACCGTTGCCGTTCCGTGGCTGTCTTTGTTCTATGGAGGGATGAGGGTGTATTTTACAACAGTACCCGTACTGGCCACCTGTTTCGTCATGGGTGGCGTAAAAGTAGCAAAATGGGCACATATCCACCCCCTGATACTATGCGGTATTATTCTTGTTCTATTCGCAATATCGACATCGGGGGTTATTTATCTACCATTTGGACTGTTGAAAACCTTTCCTGTATATTTTAGCTTAGGCGCCCAAGGAGGATTGCCATGATTAAAATACCTAAGAGGAGACTGGACATAGGGCTAATATGGGCTAAGTATGTGAATACATGGGGGCAGGTTGGTTCCGTGGCTGGCACAGTAAATATGCTTATGATGATAGGGGTATTTTACACCACTACACTCAAGCCCAACTTCGATGTACCCTTATGGTTGTATCTCATGGTGATATTGATAGTAGCCACCACTGTAGTAACTTTCGTGCTCAGGGTCGGTATCTCCGGTTACTACAGGTTCTTCTCCAAAAGAAGCGAACTAGGGGAGGCCAACCGGAGAATAAAACTAATAATGGACCACTTGGGTATCGAGGAGAAAAATCCGAGGAAGGGGTAATACCGTATGCTGGCTGACAGGATAAGAGATAAGACGGCGGTAATCGGGGTAATGGGTCTTGGGTATGTGGGGCTGTCTCTCGCGGTTGCTTTCGCCGAGGCTTGGTTCAATGTTGTAGGATTCGATGTGCAGCCTTCCAAGGTATGGAGTGTCAGTAGGGGGGAATCCTATATTCCTGATGTTAATGAAGATTGCCTGCGGGTTCTGGTGAGAAGCCATAGACTACGCGCTATCACCAATCCTCCCAACCCATGGCTAGTAGATGTTGTAATAATCTGTGTACCTACACCGATAACCAAAGCAAAAAGACCTGACCTGTCTTATATCGAAGATGCCTTAGAGCTACTACGTACCCACATTCAGTCCACGGATACGTTGGTCGTCTTGGAGAGTTCTACCTACCCTGGGACTACACGGGAGTTGGTACAGACCGGGCTCAAAGATATAGCCCGATATATAGCCTATTCACCGGAGAGAGTCGACCCCGGAAACAAAAAGTATAGCATCAGGAATACCCCGAAGCTGATTGGAGGTATCGATGCTGAGTCTACTCGGCTGGCTACGGCTCTATACTCAAATATCGTGGATGGAGTAGTCGTGGTATCATCACCTGAGACGGCGGAAATGGTCAAGCTGTTTGAGAATGTATTCCGCAATGTGAACATCGCATTGGTGAATGAGATGGCTCTTCTGTGCGAGAAGATGGGTATCAGTATCTGGGAAGTGATTGGCGCCGCTACTACCAAACCATTCGGATTTATACCCTTCTATCCTGGCTTGGGAGCCGGTGGACACTGTATCCCCGTAGACCCTTACTATATCGTAGATAAGGCTAGGGAGTACAACTTCCGCACCAGTCTGGTTGACTTGGCTCTGGGTATCAATGAGTCTATGCCGGAGCACGTTGCGCATCGCGTGATTGATATCATCTCCGGGACGGGGAAAAGTATTAGGGGGGCAAAGGTAATGGTGATGGGTGTTGCCTTTAAGAGGGACGTAGAGGACACGAGAGGGTCCCCATCTCTAATCTTGATGCAGATTCTACTGGACAAGGGAGCAGATGTTTCCTATAATGACCCGTATGTCCCCAAGGTAACAGTTGGTAAAAGAAGCATGGTGTCCTCACCATTGGACGATATCGGCAACGCTGATTGTGTTGTAATAGCTACAGACCATAGTTGCTACGATTATCAGCACATCGCTGATACGGCATGCTTAGTCTACGACACTAAAGGGGTCACCCGAAACATCCAGGGAAGTAATATAGTCCGACTAGGGGAGAAAGAATGCTAGATCTTAATGGGGCAAGAATCATGGTCACAGGAGGGACAGGCAGTTTCGGAAACGCCTTGATAGATTACCTCCACGAGTCCGGGGCGGAATTTGTCGTCTACAGCCGGGACGAGAGTAAGCAACATGACATGTACATATCACGCCCAGGCAGGAATATATCTTACTGTATTGGTGATATAAGGGACAAGGATAAGTTAGTACAGGTGATGAAACAAGGTATTGATTACGTATTCCACGCGGCAGCCTTAAAGCATGTTCCAACCGGGGAGAACTGGCCGGAAGAGGTGGTGCAGACGAACATACTGGGGACAAAGAACGTTATTGATGCCGCTGAATACTGTGGGGTGAAGAAGGTCGTGGTACTGAGTACTGACAAAGCAGCATACCCAATAGGCGCTTACGGCATAAGTAAGGCGATGGCTGAAAGGTTTGTGCTGGCGCATGTGGGTAAGACCGTAAACACATGCTTGAGATACGGCAATGTGTTGGGGTCCCGTGGCTCCATTTTACCGCTCTTTCTGGGATTTATCAGTCGGGGAGACCCGCTCACGCTAACTAACCCAACGATGACCCGTTTTATCCTGACTTTAGAAGAAGCAGTTAAGGTTGCACTAAAATGCCTGTTTGACGGGAAAGATGGTGAGTTATTTATCATGAAGCCACCCGCCTGTACCGTCGAGACCATAGTGCGAGCCTTGGAACTTAACTTCGGTAAGAGATTGAAGCGAGTGATTATTGGAATCAGACCTGGAGAGAAGATGCATGAGGTACTATTGACTGGGAGTGAGGTACACCGCGCTAGAGACGAAAGGGAGGGTGGAATAACCTACTCTAGGATATCGGCACAGAGAGACATGGACTACTACTTCAGCGGGGAAGAGTATGTTGAACCAGAACCATTCTCATCAGACAGGACTGAGCAATATAGCGCGGAACAGGTACTGGCAAAACTGAAGGAGGCCAAGTTGCTGTGAACCGGATACAGATAGTTTATCATGGTACAAGCGCCGTTAATGCAAAAAGAATACTGCGACAGGGATTCAACGCTGGAACCTACTTCGCTAAGCACTTAGAAGATGCACTGGGATATGGCGGAGCATGGATATTCGAGGTAGCAATTCCCACCCATCTCGTACCTAGAGATAATTGGCAGTTTATCCTAGATACTACGGTGTTGCCCGAGTTCATCGTTAGAGTCACACAGTATAAACCAGCTAAGATGAAATACGACAACATGGTACTGCGTCACATGGTCAGCATCTCAAACCAAACTAAGAGGGAAACCAAATGGATGCAGGCCAACATGAGAGCCCACCCAAACGATTACAGCAAAGACGAACTCGTTGCCTACGGGATCGTGAACTGATGAGAATCGGTATAACAGGTTGGAGAGGCTTTATCGGGTCGCATTTGAAGGACAGGTTGAGAAGACCGGTGCTGTTTAAGGGAGATATGCTTGACCTGGAAGATGTTAACGACTTTGTTGGAAAATGCGACCGGATATACCATCTTGCAGGGAAGAACCGGGAGCAAGAGGGGAACATACTAGCTAACAACTTCTTGTCTACAGGGAACCTGGTACTGGCGACAAAGCTACTGGGAGTGAACCCAGAGGTCATTTTTGTGTCCTCCAAGCAGGTTGAGTGGAATCCAGGGTCGGAGTATGGATTCACCAAAATGGTTGAAGAGGTAATTGTGAGAAAGGCTGCTAAGTGGTCTGTACTCAGGGTGCCGAATGTTTATGGACCCGGGGGGAAGCCGTTCTATAACTCGGTTGTAGCCACTTTTGCTTACCAGATTGCCAATAAGCAGAGCGTCACCATAAATAATCCTGATACGACAAGGGAGTTTATCTTCATAGACGACCTTGTTGACCTACTTGTTAGCCCCATTGCCTTACATCGTATCGTCAATGTAGAAGGGGAGACTATGAGTGTGCAGGATATATATGAGTACCTGACCAGTAGGCTCGGGGAGCATGATAAGTTGAAAAGGTGTTTTGATTACTACAAGGAGGTAAACAATGTACCCCCTACACGAGAATGATACGGGATCGTTCCAAGAGCTGGCCCACGCATCGGACGTGGACTTCGGTCAACTGAGTATACTGGTTATTGAACCAGGATGCCAGAGGGGAGGTCATTACCATACCCGCAAGAAGGAATGGTTCTGTTGCATTCATGGGAAGTGCATACTGGAAATAACCAATGTGAGAGACTACTCAATGAGGAACGTTGTGCTTCTTGAGTCTAAGAGGGAGTTTGTCACAATTAAGCCGTATGAAAGCCATCTGGTTCGGAATACCAGTGAGGCGGAGAAGTGCGAGTTGCTGATTATTGTTAATGAGGAATACGATGAGAAAAACCCTGACACGATTAAATTCGATAGGGTGGAGTACGAATAGACGTGCCTAACCAGAAAGTAAGGAGGAAACCTATGTTGAAGATAATGACCATTCTCGGGACCCGCCCAGAAATCATAAGGCTGTCTGAGACAATAAAGAAGCTGGATATCTTCACCAACCATGTCCTTGTATCCACCAACCAGAGTTACGACTACGAGCTTAACCAGATATTCTTTGACGAGCTCGGTATCCGGGCTCCGGACTACAGCCTAGCTGTAAAGGCTGGTAGCGTGGGACAACAGATAGGGAATATCCTGGCACAGTGCGAGAAGGCGATGTTAGACGAGGAACCCGACGCAGTACTTTTACTGGGGGATACGAACAGTGCCCTATCCTGTATCGTGGCTAAGAGATTGAGGATACCTATATTCCACTGGGAAGCCGGCAATCGGTGCTTCGATGACCGTGTACCCGAAGAGATAAACAGGAGAATTGTTGACCATACTTCGGACATTAGCATGTGCTATACCGAACACGCAAGGAGGAACCTACTAAGGGAAGGGATTGCCCCGCGAGACATATTTGTCATAGGTTCCCCGCTCGCCGAAGTTTACTCTGCGCACAAAAAAAGCATTGAAGAGTCGTGTATACTCACTACTCTCGGCTTGCAGGGAGGTAATTACTTTCTATCCAGTATCCACCGTGAAGAGAATGTAGAGGACGAGACGAGCCTGCGTCTACTGTTTATGACTTTGTGTAGACTGGGTAGGGAGCATGGGATGCCCGTTGTTCTCTCGACACATCCACGTACCAAGAAGCGCTTGGACAACCTAAATCTGAGTTACGAAGGAATAACCACATATAAACCGTTCGGTATGTTCGACTATATTCATCTCCAGCAAAACGCTTTCTGTAATCTGTCAGACAGCGGAACCATCCACGAAGACGCCGCAATACTCGGGATCCCCGCAATAAACATCAGGGATAGCAATGAACGGCCAGAAATATACGACACAGGGAACGTGATTATGTCGGGGGTAGATCCTGATATAATCCTGGACTCCGTGAGGCTAGTCAAAGAGCAGGCAAGTATACCTTTTGACATTCCGCCCGAGTACAAGGTAAAAAACTGCTCCGACAAAGTGGTCAGGTTAATAATCGGTCTCAGTAAAATAGTACCGAAAAGGAAGTACCGTTATGATAGTTGTGGCTCTGCCGGCATACAACGAAACACAATATATCGGGACCTTGATTGCTGAAGCTAAGAAGTATGCCAATGAGGTTATTGTTGTCGATGATGGGAGCTCTGACAACACTGCCGAGGTAGCAAGGGCGGCGGGGGCTACCGTCATAAGCCACGACGGAAACTTGGGGTATGGTTCGGCAATACAGAGCATACTATCTATGGCAAGAACCAGAGACCTTGATGTGTTGGTGATTATTGACGCCGATACACAACACGACCCCAAGGAGATACCACTACTGGCCGGCCCAATCTTTGTAGGTTACGACCTCGCTATCGGTTCCCGGAGCGGTAGAGATGTACCAAAATATCGCCGTATCGGGGGGTTAGTGCTATCTATTTTCACACGCATACTGTCAGGGGAGAGTGTTGCGGATAGCCAATCGGGGTTTAGGGCATACTCCAAGAGGGCTGTAGAACTGATAAGACCGAGGGAGAAGGGCATGGCCATCTCGTCAGAGATCGTATCCGAGGCTACTAAGCATGGACTCATGATTACTGAAGTTCCGATCTCGATTCGGTATACGGCAGATAGCTCCACCCATAACCCGATTGCGCAGGGGTTCTATACGCTATGGAGGGTGCTGATAATGATAGTGCGAAGGAAAGCCCAGTGAGTAAGCAGGTAGTCAAGGAATGGGTGAAGGGCACATTCCCCAAAAGCTGGGAAATCATAGACATCGGCGCCGGCACCTCCCCAGCCAAGGGTGCTACTAGGGCAGTGGATTCCAATAGGGGTTTATTTACAAAGGATGGTAAGCGCTTAAAGAAGGAAGTCAAACTTCCTTCATCATTGAAGGAATACATAAACTTTGATGCCTCCGCCCTACCGTATGCTGATGAAAGTTTTGAACGGGGGATCTCCAGATGGGCGATTGGGGCTAGAATACATGGGGAACAGCCTCTAAGGGAGCTATACAGGGTAATAAAGAAGGGTGGTGAGGTTTACATCTCCATTCTCGAAGAGGACAAGAAATACATACCGATCACCATTGAGCTATTGGCAAAGGTGGGGTTTGTCGTGATCAATAAGTACAACGGCGAATACTATGAAGGCAAAAATACCAGAGCGAAAGAGTGTATCATTCACGCAAGGAAGTAGGGGGAATATGAACATCCTATTTATCCATGAAATTGACTGGATGAGGAAGGTGGTCTTTGAGATTCACACCCTGTCGGAGTTGCTATCTCTTCGAGGGCACAATGTCTATGCAATAGACTATGAATCAATGTGGAAGAGGGACGGGGTATTGGATTTCGGGACATTGAGAACCACAAGGATGGATGTAGCGAGAGCGTACAAGGGGGCAGCCGTCCACCTGGTACGACCTGGATTCGTCAAGATACCTGTCCTGAGCCGGCTGTCAGCCTTCCTTACGCATTATCGAGCCATAGAACAGACTATCAGGGAGAAGAATATCAATGTTATTATACTCTACTCTGCTCCGACCAATGGGCTACAGACTCTTGTCTTAGCCAGAAAGCTGGGTGTCCCCGTAGTATTCCGCTCTATAGATATCCTGCACCGGCTTGTGACGAACCCTGTTTTGGCGTTTGCGACTCGCCGAGTCGAGAGAATAGTCTACTCCCACTCTGACCTGGTGCTGACCATCACCCCCGCCTTAACCCGGTACACCGTTAGCTTGGGGGCTTCTGGTGGTGAGGTAAGAGTCCTTCCTCTGGGTATAGACACCGGGTTACTTCGGCCCCAGGGAAAGGACACCGACTTACTGCACCGGCTCGGGTTTGATGAAAAAGATAAAATAGTCGTGTTCGTAGGTACACTTCCCCACTTCAGCGGTCTTGACATCTTCATTCGCCATCTCCGGGCTATGCGGGAGGTGATTCCGACACTCAAGTTGCTGATTGTGGGGGACGGGGTGCAACGGCCAAGGCTGGAGGGAATTATCGATGAGCTAGGACTGCGGAAGCACGTCCTTATCACTGGCTTCGTGGCACACGAAGCAGTGCCTCAATACATAAACCTGGCGGATGTCTGTATCTCCCCGTTCGTTGTCTCGGATACCACACGGGATATATTCCCTACCAAGGTGATCCAGTATATGGCTTGTGGCAAACCGGTAGTGTCGTCACCATTGGTCGGGCTGAAGGAGATGGGTCTAGGGGAAAAGCAGGGGGTATTTTACACAGAGAACGGGAATCCGCTATCACTCATTATGACCGCAATACAAAACCAGGATAGCCTTGGGGGAGCAGCTCTAGGCTATGCAACAGAGGTACACGGGTATGACAAGATAGTAAGGCAACTGGAGATAGAACTCCTGGCGCTAATCTCGAACAAAGGGAAGCATTGAAGATTTTACTGGTGAACCCCAAGCTCAGGACATGGAGCCCGAATGTGTACGTCCCACTCGGGTTGTGTTATATCGCCGCCGTACTGGGACAGGCAGGGCATGAGGTGAGCATATTGGACATGAACTCGCGGAGGGTATCGGACGACGAGCTAGTGAAACAGGCGAGTCTGGTGGGTATAGTAGGCATCACTGGCATGATTACGGAATACATCGAGGTCGTGAGATTAGCCTCTGTTATCCGGGGAACCGTCAGAGACTGCAAGATAGTGCTGGGAGGACCACTAGCTACCACGCACTCCAAGGAGGTGCTGATAGCCTCGGGGGCTGACTTCGCTGTTGTAGGGGAGGGGGAACAGACCCTCTCTGAACTAGCATCAGCCCTTGAAAAAGGGGGTGACATAGGTGCCATTGAGGGGATCCTGTACAAAGACGGGGATAAAGCGGTTATTTGTCGCCCTAGAGCCTTAGAGAGGCATCTTGACAACATCTCGTACCCCGCCAGACACCTAGTGGACATGAGCCGGTATACCACGCATCATTTTAAGAGTTTTGGAATAAAGGTCCCCAAGATAAAGAGCACGACCATGATAACCAGTCGCGGGTGTCCCTACAACTGCACCTTCTGTTTTAAGGAGGTAGGCGGACACAAGTGGCGAGGGAGAAGCCCGGAGAATATTATCGGGGAAATGAGGCAACTGCGAGACGAGTACGGGATCGAGGGATTTGTCTTTAACGACGATACTTTCGTACTGGACCGCAAAAGGGTTTTGGACTTCTGTAACCTGATAATAGAGAACAAGATGGGTATATCCTGGTACTGCAATGGTCGCGTCAACCTGATGAATGAGGAGATGCTAGACGTAATGAGCCGGTCGGGATGCGTAGGTGTGGCTTATGGGATAGAATCGGGGAATCAGGGAATACTTGACTCGATCAAGAAGGGGATAACCCTGGAGCAGGTGAAGCGGATAGTAGCGACCACGAAAGGGGTGGGGATACACGTTACGGGGTACTTCATGCTGGGGATGCTGGGCGACACTAAAGAGACAATGAAGGAGACACTGAACTTTGCCGAGAAACTGGACTTGGATTTCTATGGGTTCGGCATCACCAGCCCGATACCCGGGACAGCTATGTACGACGTAGCGAGAGAGAAAGGGCTGGCCGGGGATGGGAGACTGGAGGACTGGAGCTTCCATGCTTGGATGAACCTGACCGAGGACTGCACCAAGGAGGAGCTGGAGAAGTTCAACGAGTTAGCCTTCAGGAAGTTTACGATAGCCAAAAGGTACGGGGAGAGGTACTTGCTGAACCCGATGCTGTGGTGGGATGGGTTGAAGACACTGGTGTTTCTGATGATGAAGAGGAATGTGGCAGAGCTACTGAGGAAAGTGGTTACCCTACTGAGATAGGCATATTGATTTTGTGCATTCTCAGTGCTAAAGTAAAGTGAGGTTAGGGATTTCGTCACAGTTTGACCTAACCCAGCCCCGAGGAGTCTAACAAGACAACTCGGGGCGTTTCTTTTTTCTAGTATGGTAAAGGTTTGGCAGTGGTTTGGCTATGGTATGGCAAACCACTTGACAAATACCATAGGGGTATGGTATGGTGACCGAGATAGAGTCAAGTAGGGGGTTAGAGAGATGCCTAAGCAAAAAAAGCGCAAGTTCGGGAGCAAGACCTATATACTGGGTAACTTCTCAGCCAGCAAGAGAATGGCTAATATTATGGCGAAGAACTATCGCGAGGATGGATATCTAGCCAGAGTCACATCAGGGGGGCGGCCAGTATTCTATGATGTGTGGATTCGGCAGCCGTAATGGAAGGTATGTGTCCGGTAAAAGCTAAAGGGAGGCAAGGAACATGACATTTATGAAGGTTAATAAAAAGAAATTGGTAAAAGTGAAAGCGGGCTGGAGCCCATTTACTATCTACAAGGTAGAGTGGTATATCCCGGGTCGTGGAGTGGAAGAGATATACGTAAAGGCCACTACGGGTGATATAGCCAAGACCAAAGTAAAGAGGATAACGAGGTTACCGAAAACACAGCTATCCGCCCGCGTTTTAATCAGAAAGGGGCACTGGATAACTTCCGGTATCGTGGTAGTGAAATAGCATACAGACGCCACAAAATGTAGGGTGTATGAGGAGGTAGACGGAAAGATGCGATTTGAAGTAACGGCAAATCTCTTAGGTAGAAAAGGGGCAAAGCGTGTTCGCACCAATATGAACTTCAAGACTCGCCGCGAGGCTGAGGACTATGCCAGGGAGACCAATCGTTGGCGAAAAGGTGCTAACGCCCGAGTAGTCAAGAGTAAAAGGTAGGAAAGACCGTTGGATAAATGGAAGAACACCAATAAGCTACGATGCCCCAAGTGCCGATCTGTCAGGCTACACAAAGATGGCTTCACACATGGTAAGCAACGATTAAAGTGCAAGAGATGTGGAACCGTTACGATAGCCCCGAAAGGGATGAAGAGAGTAAGGGAGGGACAAAAATAATGGCCAGAGTAAAGAAAATCGGAAACATCATCTACAACTTCTTCAAACGGTACTCTACCAAGAAAGCTGCCCTGAAAGAGGCATCCCGGATGCGAAAGTCGACCGGACTTCCCGCTAGGGTGTTTACAGTAGATAAGCACAACCACGATGTCTATATCGGCTATCACGGCAACTAAATCCAGCGAAACTAGAAGGGAGGATAGGAATAATGCCCATACTGAATGCCGGAGCGACCAAGAGCATAAAGGCAACTAGGACAAAGACCTTCAACGGCAAACGTTACGTACTATGGGGCATCGAGGCTACTGAGAAAAGTGCCAAAGCCACAACCAACAGACTTCGCAAAGCACCGTGGTCCGCGTCTGCTGTGAAAATTATCCGGCTCAATCGAGTGTCTTGGGGGGTATACTACCGAGACTAGCCAGCGATACCGATATCCCATATTGATGATTGAGGATAAAGAAATAGGTAGGAGGACAATGAATGAGGATTAAAGACTTCTACACAAGCGCCGAGATACATAGAATAAAGAGCGCGAAATTCTTCAATTCGAGAGAAGCCGCCAAATCATACTTGGCTGTGCACGGTGGCCAAGTTTATACCGGGCTACACAGCGAGAGCGATTGGTCGAGAACTCGTTGGTATGATAAAGGGTGGCACCTAGTCAACCGGACAGGAAAGTATGCCATTCTCCCATAGCCTGTAAAAAAGAAGGAGACTAAAGATGAAGAAAGAGCTTTTCAAAGATTTTAAGCTGAGAACACGGGGGTGGGGGTGGGATGAATACGGGGAATATAGAACAAGAAAGAATGCCTTAAGGAGGGCTAGTGTATTAAATAGAGCTGGGTTCGATGCCAAAATAGTGCAAACAGACAGCCCATCTGTTTCGAGAGGGAAGCGAGTAGAATACTTTTTAGAAAAAAGGGATGCAGAAGGAAAAAGCCCCATTCTTCTTTTGATAGAAAGGGAAAAACCGAAAGAGAAAAGAAGTGCTGAAAATAAACTCAAAATGACACAACTAGACTCTAAGATAAGCAAACAGCGTCCAAAGCTCAAAAGGAAGCCCGGGCACAGAAGAGCAAGATCTCAAGCTCGTAAGTTGCGACGCCAGGGTGGAGTAGGGGTGCTACTATAGTCACTAACCGTGACTTGCCCCGTTGGCTCTGAGGGACAAAAATGGCTTTTTTGCCCAAGACAAAAGTATTTGGCGGCAAGCGATATAGGTTGTCAAACGATTACCTGAAGCGGGAAACTGCGGAATGGGAAGTCGGTAAGTTGCGAAGCAAGGGTTGGAAGGTGCGGATAGTTAAGCAACTCGGGTTATATGGAGTTTATAAGAGGAGGTAAGAGGTAATGCCAAGCCAAGACTTTGAATGGAAATATGAAGCTAAGGAAAAAATAAGGCAATTAAAAAAGAATAAAAAGAGCGGTATTAGACTTGAGCCTATCATTAAGTCTACCTCTGGCGCATTTATGGGCAGAGTCCGTAAAGACAAAATTGTTGAACAAGTAAGACCATTCCATGAAAAACGAGTAGTAGGATACAGTGTAAGTTGGCGAGGGTAAGATTAGGAGGTAAAGGGTAATGGTAAAAAGAACGAAGCGTACATTAAGTCCATTAGAAAAACAAAACCCATTTGGATTAAGGAAGGGCGATTTGAGGAAGCGTCTCTTTGGAGGCAGATCATATAGTTTGAGCATTATAGCACCGACAAAAAAGATAGCGAATGTTAGAGCCGACCAATTGCGAGGGAAAGGGGTATTGGTGCGAATCGTGAAACTCTATGATGGATATGGTCTGTATACTAGGTAGGAGGTGAAAACGATATGGCGGTCAGGTTTAAATATAGAGTTGGCAGTGTAATTCGATATATCACGATTGCAGGACGGACGAGGACCATCGTGGTGACCAGTAAGTCGCGAAACATTAAGAATAATCGCCCTGGGTTTGACGGACGCGAGACTGGTGGGGATCGGAATATGGTCTGGGGGTATACGCGGGACATCCTTGAAGTCGTGAGATACTAAAACACCGGAGGTAAGGGGTAAATGGTAAAGAGATATCGGTTTCCGATGAAAAAATACGAACAGAAGAAAATATTCAACGGGAAGTCCTTTAAGTTTATTGACCGGCACGACACTAGAAGGGAAGCCGAGCGATTGCAAAAAATATTTAAGGGTAAAGGACATTTGGTACGAATAATAAAATCGAAGTATGGTTATGAGGTCTGGGCACATACTAGGAGGTAAGGGGTAATGGCATTAACTAAGAGTGAAGCGAGGGAATGGAAAAGCTTACGGGCTAAATCAAAGAGGCATCGAATACCCATTAAAAGAGTCGGACCGGCCAATGTGATATTTGGGAAAGGTGTTTATGCACAATTAGGTACTGGTCGGGCTACAATAATTATGGATGCAAGAATTAAAGTTAAAACAAAGCGGAGGAAGAAGTGATACCGGCGCCGGCGGGTATTTCTGACTTGGGATTCCAAACTCCACATTTCCTCCCTTACGCAAACAAAGCTATGGTGCTGTACACCTTCTTCATTTCAGATCTAGTAAACTTGGGCGAGAGTGCACGCATCGTCCCGGCTTTATCTAACAGAACATTCAAACCAGTCGCCCTATAAGCTTCCAGCACTCTTGTCCTGAACACCATCTCTTCAGCTACAAAGGCTATGCACTGCCTTATCATGTCGTTACTCACTTCAACCGTATGTGCATCAAACTCTTCCTGGAGCAACTGCTTGACAAACTTGACAGTCGGCTTATCCATATTCTCATAGGCATTCCAGCACGTGGCTATTACCGAGTTCTTGCTCATTCCAGCCTTCCAGTGCTCAGCCTCAATACTCGCTGGTTTACACTTATACTGAAGACACAGGCCATCATGCGTGTGCATATACCAGACAGCGCCTTCCTCACCAGTAAAATAATTCTCTTCAACCGGTCTCAGACCGGCCTCCATCTCCTTTCGCATCTCCTCATAGCCCCAGACGTAATCCCTATCCAACGTATCCAACAGCCGAACTACCGGTAAGCCCCAGGCTTCGACATAGCCACCAAGCTTTCCGCCCCTGAACGCACTCTCTCTCCATGACAAAGCACTAAGCAACGTCGGCGACAAGATTCTTCCAGTATTCGTAACACCAAACAGGAGCGCGATCGCCAGAGGCACCTTATACACTATCAAATGCCTATTCCTAGCCCCATACATTTCAAATGACAAGTTGCAGTCGTGTCTCATCATCGCTAGGCGAATCGTCTTAAAGTGCTCGTTCGCAATCTCCTTCCACATATCCAAAAACGGGCCGTATCTGCCATTACGCACAAACGGACGCAGCCGAGTCTTGTACGATACAAACATGTCACGCCCACCGCTATACCTATAGGCCAAGATGTTCGTTCCATCTAGCTTCACATATGCCTCAATCTCCTTGCTCGACGGAAACACATAGTTTCTCGTGCCATCCGCTCGCTCAACAAACGGATACCGCATCTTCGGCGAACCCATGATCAGCTGCGGTGCAGTCTTCTTCCCATTAACTTTCGTGATTATCAACGCACCATAATATTCATTCGGCTTGCGTGAAATCCACCCTTCAACCTCATTTCTGTTGAACGGATCAACCTCACAGAAGGTATCATAATCCTTACCAAACAACTCTTCTGGTTTCATTTCGCCTCCTTGGTATTGGTGATAGTTATCCTTCTAATGGCGAGGACTTGCGGGTAGCCGGAAGGTAAAGCGCGACCGGTCCTAAACGTCCCGATATTGACTACACATTACCTAGGGGTGGTTCTGAGCCCTACCCGCCCTCGCAAAACAGGGATTCGGTATCCTTTCCCTTGGATCGCTTCGGGTGCTTCCTTGACTTCATTTTCTTCTTGGTTGTGTCCAGCTTAGCCCACTCCTCCAGCTCCTCCAACTCTTCCACTTTTATGGGGAAGTCGGGGAGTTCGACATTTACCTTATCGACATTGGTCAGGACCGCCACCGAGTCATAGCACCACTTCATGACCAGGTTAGCCTTTATCCTATCCTCGTCCAGTTTTTTCTCACACTTTGTCAGCTCGCTGTCCCACGCATTGTAGGTGTCGCCGGTAGCGCGTAGGGTCTTGTCCTTAGAAGCCAAGGACGTGCCCCACTTCTCCAGGCTCTCTTTCTCGACCAGCATCTCCTCTTGAATCTTCGCCAGTTCAGCTAGAGGCATCACCTTACCCGCTAAGATGGCCACAGCGCCTATCTTCTGAAGGTCAGCAACCATCTTAGTATACCGGGATATCTGCTCTGCTGTAGCGTCTCCTGAGTTGACCATCGCGGCCAGCTTGTTAAACGTCTCCACCGGTGTCTCCTCTGCCGGCTCATCACTGGGCGCCGGCTTCCCTAGTACCTTCTCTGTGGCCTGTGGGGGTTCTGGCACAGTAAACCCGGGTAACCAGTTCTCAGGGACAAAGTAAGCCTTCTCAGGGGCGCTGTAATCGGCCACAAGCTTCCCAGCCTTCTCCCACCTGGTGAGGGTCTTAGTTGTTCTACCCAGCTTCTCAGCAGCCTCTTTAGGTGACATCCGTATCCTATTAGCCATAGTGTCCTCCTTTGTCCTATTTCCCTCATTATAACCCATATGTCCTGACTTGTCAATATCATAGTACATAGCTTTTTATTTTAATAATA
>SDBV01000324.1_pt1 | contig 67540 bp, 55 predicted proteins | sample 2277081 | NCBI WGS metagenome assembly SDBV01 (sample SAMN10402039, study PRJNA504765) | marine sediment metagenome | isolation source: marine sediment core GS10_PC15, 223 cmbsf | place: Arctic Ocean: Southern Knipovich Ridge | collected 2010
AGCTGCACAATGTAGTGCTGTCCTACCCCCATTATCTTTTTCTCTTATAAGAGCTGGATCCTTCTGCAGCAACCACTCCACAACTGCCAAATGACCTCTATCAGCTGCACAATGTAGTGCTGTCCTACCCCCATTATCTTTTTCTCTTATAAGAGCTGGATCCTTCTGCAGCAACCACTCCACAACTTCCAAATAACCTCTAATAGCTGCACAATGTAGTGCTGTCCTACCCTCATTATCTTTTTCTCTTATAAGAGCTGGATACTTCTGCAGCAACCACTCCACAACTGCCAAATGACCTCCATAAGCTGCATAATGCAGTGCTGTCCTACCCCCATTATCTTTTTCTCTTATAAGAGCTGGATACTTCTGCAGCAACCACTCCACAACTGCCAAATGACCTCCATAAGCTGCACAATGCAGCGCTGTACCACCACCAAAAGCATCTTTTGCTTTGATCTGAGCTCCCTGCTCAAGCAATCTTTTTACATGAGAGAGATCCCTTTTTCGCGCAGCCACTAACAACTTATGATTTAATTTTTGTTGAGCAAGTCTTGTCTGCTCTTGAAACCCCTCATTCCTTTCTGTCTCTCCCCCATCTATCCCTTGGGCTTGATGCTGGCCATTCTCAGGGCCATGCATGCTAGGCTCGAGCCTTGGCCTTTTAGCTCCATCCCGCTCTAAACCATCGCCACTTCTCTTCCTACCCCACTCATTGCCCCGATCAGCTTGATTGCTCCTTTCTACCTCTCTAACAGACACCGCATTGATTACCATTCTATCTCTAAGCAAATCCTTCACATGTTCCTGAGCAACATCATAGGCAGTCTCGCCTTTATAATTTCTTACTGTCTTATCTGCTCCTTGCTCAAGAAGAAACTGTACAACTGCTCTATGTCCTGCTTTCGCTGCTCTATGGAGTGCTGTATTACCTTTCATAGTTTGCATATCAATAGGAACACCCTGTTCAAGAAACTCTTTAAATTTATCAATACGCGAATGACTATCCGCAACCTTAAACCATTGCTTTCGCAACTCCTTAAATTTAGTAGTTTCCCCAGCAATAACGGCCACCGGCTTTTCTATGACTCGTTCCATAGCTTCCATAATCACCGGAAACCCTATAAATAATGTCGAAATCATTATATACTTTTTCATATTAACCTCATGCTTTCTATTTAGTATTTATTACGTTCATGCAGGTCCCGAGAAACGCCTACTCCTTCAGGCTCTTTTGGAATTTAACATATGCCCCATCGGTCCACACCTGCTTGAACCCAAGGCTTGTATAGAGCTTTCTCCCGGGTTTATTATCGACACGCGTAATCAAGCGAATGACCCGCATGCCCCGTTTTTTTAGATCAGCGATCGCATAATGCATCATCTTGCGGGCTAGTCCCCGAGAACGATACTCTGGAGCAACACCGAGAAAGAGAATATATCCCTCAAGAAGTTCCTTGGGGTAATAAGAAATAAAACCAACCGGTTTACTATTAATACGATAGGTTTTGACAATAAGACTACCCGTGTATTCAGAATTACGAGCAGGTGCTCGCGCATCGAGCATATGTTCCGGTGAATAATCTTGAGAATAGTCGCTAATAAGCCAATACCAATCTTTTTTGAAGAGATCTACAATAAATGAGCGATCAAGGCCCGCATCATAGACATAGATCCCCTGGCTCTGGTGAGTAGTATAATAGTACCCTCCAACACCAATACCTCCAAAAATAAGCCCAATAATGAGTATTTTTTTGAAGAGAGATGCATTATTTTTCTCTACCATTTCTTTTGCCTTTCATAGGAGACCGAGCACTATTTCTACCATTTTAATACAAATTTGTAATTTTATCAAATCGGGTACCGCCTTGGGAAATCATTGACATGAAATCCGATCGAATCCTACACTAAGGATACATCAGAGGAATATCCGATGAAATTCACTTTTTTAGGAACGCGAGGCGGGATTATTGCTCGATCGCCCCTTCATTACAGGCATAGCTCACTGCTCATTTCATTCCGATCGACAGCGATTCTGATCGATTGGGGTGAAGACTGGCTCGAAAAAAAACCGCCTCGCGTGGCTGGCCTTCTTATTACCCATGCACACCCCGATCATGTTGGCGGTATCGCTCATGGCTTTCCCGCCCCTGTCTATGCAACCCACGATACCTGGGAGCGTATTAAACGCTTTTCATTAAGAGAACGGACAACGATTATCTCCCGTAAGCCGTTTACTATAGGGCCATTCATGATCGAAGCCTTTCATGTGTATCACTCCATTCATGCACCCGCTGTCGGCTACCGCATTCAAGCGGGCAAGAGAACGCTCTTTTATGTTCCGGATCTGATAAAAATTATTGATGAAGAAGCGGCGCTGAAAAATGTTGATCTGTACGTAGGTGATGGCGCTATCATCACCCGTTCATTACTTGTACGAACAAAAAATGCCACTCCGGTCGTTGACGTACTCCTATCAGAGAGCAGCTTGCCTGGTGTAGACGCAATAACATACCGAAAGCCCTTATAACCCATTGTGGTTCAGAGATCGTGAAAGGAGATCCGATCAAGATAGAAGAAAAAATAAATGTACTAGCCCGTGCAGCCGGCGTGAAAACTCAGATTGCACATGACGGCCTTAAAATAATGCTCTAAGAACCTCTCGTGGTATGCCGAGGGCACGAAAATCAGAAACTATCTTCATACTCAATACTATGTAAGAGCAATCCCTGTGGTGGAGCCACCTTGAAATGCTGACGAGGATTTTTTGCAGCTAAAGCAACGCGTAGATCTTCAACCGATGTACGCTTATCTGAGGCACTCTCAAGACAAGCACCCACAATGCGCCGAATCATATACCGCAAAAAACCGGGACCCTTGACCGTTATACGATATACCCCAAAGCGCCTAAAATACTGCACCTTACTACTATGAATGGTACGGACCGTATTGTCGCAATGAGAGCCGGTACAAAATGATCTAAAATCATGCGTACCGACAAAGACCTGCAAACTCTCCTCCAACTTGGTCCTTTCAAAGGGCCCATTGAAAAAGCCATACCGCACGACAAACGGCAAGGGCCTTTTGTAGAAAAAATGGTAATAGTACGTTTTTTCTACAACCCCCCGATGCGGATGAAACTGTTCAGGGACCGCCTCAATTGAACGAATAAGAATATCTGAAGGTAGAGCATTATTCCATGCCTCCTTAATCTTATCGATAGGAATATGAACACCCAAAGAAAAACGGGCGACCTGCCCTAAGGCATGCACACCCGTATCCGTTCTTGATGCTCCAAGAATCTTAATATCTTGCTTAAAAACGTCTTTAAAACGCTTTTCAAGCATGCCCGCAATGGTGACCGCCTTAGCCTGCTGTTGCCAGCCATAATAAGCGGTTCCATCATAGGCGACAACCAATGTATATGTCTGCATAGTTATTTTCGTAGTGCGGCCCGTAATACCTTTTTCCTCAAACGAATAGCGTGAGGCGTAACCTCAATAAGTTCATCCGGCTGAATCCATTCCATACAAACTTCAAGATCCATTTTCTTAGCAGGTTCAAGGCGGATAGACTCATCAGTGCCCGATGCACGCATATTGGTAAGCTTCTTTTGTTTACAGGGATTAACGTCCATATCATTATCACGGCTAGTTTCTCCAACGATCATGCCCTGATATACTTTTTCGCCTGGACCAATAAAGAGTGTCCCCCGCTCCTGTAAGGCATCAAGTGCATAGCCCGTTGTAGTTCCATTTTCCATAGAAACAAGTGCTCCCTTCGTTCGCGTAACGATATCACCCTTATAAGGGTGATACCCCAAGAAACTAAAGTTCGCAATACCCATACCTCTCGTATCGGTTAAGAACTGGCCCCGAAAGCCCAAAAGCCCACGAGATGGCACTTCAAACTCGATCCGCACACGCCCATTATCATAATGAACCATCTGCTTCATCACAGCTTTCTTCTTGCCTAAATGCTCTATAACGATACCCTGATGTTCTTCAGGTACATCAACGACTAAATATTCGATCGGCTCATTTCTGACCCCATTGATCGTTTTATAAATTACTTCTGGGGCCGACACCTGAAGCTCATAGCCTTCACGACGCATATTTTCGAGTAAGATACCAAGATGCAGCTGTCCGCGCCCCGATACTTTAAAAGAATCGGCTGAACTGGTCGGTTCAACACGCAAAGCCACGTTCGTTTTAAGCTCTTTTTCTAAACGATCCTTTATTTGGCGTGACGTTAATAACTTACCATCTTGGCCATTAAACGGCGAATCATTGACCGATACATAGACGGACAAAGTCGGCTCATCAATTTTCACATAAGAATGTGGCTCTGGATAGCCCACTTCGCACAGCGTGGTTCCAATGGAAACCGGCTCAGTAAATCCGGTAACGGCAACAATGTCGCCAAACTCAGCTTTTGGCACCTCAATTCTTTCTAATCCTTTGAACTTATAGAGCTTGGTAACTTTCATCGGCTTACTGACATACTCATCCTTACAGAGAATCATCTGTTGACCGAGATTAAGCTCACCACTAAATACCCTGCCGATAGCGATCGGTCCTAAAAAGTCTGAGTGGTCAAGACTTGTCGTTAATAGTTGCAGATGATCACTCTGGGAAACGGGTGCAGGAATATGCTTCAAGATCGCATCAAAAAGCGGCTTCAACGTATCTGATTGCTGCGTAGGATCGGTGGTCACAAATCCAAGCTTCGATGACCCATACAACAGAGGAAAGTCGAGCTGACTCTCATGCTGGGCAAGGTCTAAAAATAGATCATGGATAAGGCGTTCAGTGTTTTCAATATCCGCATCTTGTCTATCTATTTTATTAATAAGAACGATAGGCTTTAGATTTAACTCAAGAGCCTTCATAAGCACAAAACGAGTTCCGGGAAGAACGCCTTCAGCAGCATCGACAAGGAGCAAAAAGCCTTCGACCATCTGAAGTGTTCGCTCTACTTCTCCACCAAAATCACTATGACCAGGAGTATCCACGATATTGATCTCGTAGTCACCATAGGTCACACCCGTATTCTTGGCTAAGATCGTAATGCCTCTTTCTTTTTCAAGATCGTCACTATCCATAACTCGCTCTCCCTGGGCCGCATCAATCGTCCCAGAAAAGCGCAGCATCTTATCGACCAAGGTCGTTTTGCCATGATCAACGTGAGCAATAATAGCTATATTTCGTATATTTGAACGTTCTGTATTTTTCATGTTTCTATATGTATTAATTACGGGGGTGTGATATATTCTCTAATTATTCTTATTGTAAACTAATTTTAGAAAAAGTCTATTTTTTTTATGCTCGGCTCAGGATGGCATAATAGATTCTTTAGTTTAGTATAGGTGAGTTATAAGCCTATTGCTAGAAAAACAAAAATCTGATCTGCTGTATCATGCTACGCCCACTATACAATAGCCACCACCGAGGAAGAACTACGCAACGGAAAGCCATCTCATAGCACCTCGTCTGAGCAGGATCACTTGCATATTAAAAGCGCATGAGCGATACTGAGATAGTTACCCACGAAAGGTCCCTGTGAAAACAACGACTTTTCTTACCGGGCTCTTAGCCCTTGTCATATCTTTTTCCCTTATGATGCTGAGCGTCCGCCTGCTGCTTACCCCCGCATTCCTGGCCGTTGAATATCGTATGCCCGGATTTCCTCAAGACCCATACGGCTTTACATTACAGAACCGCGTAGCATGGGCATCACTCACGATGAACTACCTCACCGATAAGACCGACTCACTGAGTAGCTTTACCTTAAGTACCGGCGCGCCACTCTATAACGATCGGGAGCTTGCCCATCTCGATGATGTGAAAAAAATAGTCCAGCCACTGTTACTATGCTGGCATATAATCCTGATAGCACTCTTTTTTCTGGGTATTTTTTCATGGTACAAGGGCTGGATGAATTATTACGTAAAAGCAGGGAAGTATGGAGGCTGGCTCAGCCTGATCACCATACTGATTATTGCAGTGAGCTCATTCTTCGCTTTTGATCAGCTTTTTTCCCAGTTTCATATACTGCTGTTTGCCGAAGAATCGTGGCTTTTCTATGCATCAGACACACTTATGCGCCTCTTTCCTGAGCGCTTTTGGCAGGATTGTGTACTGTATATAGCAGCATTAACAGGTATGAGTGATCTCACACTCCGAAGCCTACTCAAGAACTCATCATGATAATGGAAACGAGCAAGAAAAAAGCCCGCTTTAAGCGGGCTTTCCATAATTAGACTCGTGTTGCAGTATACGGCAAGAGCGCCATAATTCGGGCATTCTTTATACTGTTGGTTAACTTGCGCTGATGAACAGCACATGTTCCCGAAATACGTGAACCCAGAATCTTGCCCCGCTCCGTTATAAAGCCTTTTAGAAGACCCGCATTTTTATAGTCGAGTGCTGCTCGATTTTCATCATTAGCGCAAAAACGACAATGCTTGACGCCCGCAAATATACCACGGCGCGACTTCTTTTTAAGTGCTCTACTGCTTACTTTTAATTTCATTCTACGTGCCATATGAACCCCTTATGCCTTTTCATGTTCTTGATCTTTTAGCTCTTCTTGAGGTGCCGGCTCCTGAGGTGCTGGTGCTGATACTGGTGCGGCTGCAGGTGCAGTCGCTAAAAAGCTTTTAGACTCTTTCAAAAAAGTATCTATATCTTTTGTAGGAACCTCTTCTAACGATTCTGGACGTTTATAATCTAACGAACCTTGAGGATCGAGACTTGCCACCCTATGACGCATAATTAAATCAACATATTTAACCCCGAAGAAGGTCTTCAGCATATCAAGGATGGCAGCTTTTTTCTCATCATTAACGTCAAAACGCATGAGGTAATATATACCATACTCATAACGCCGTATAGGATAAGCAAGTTTATACTTGCCCCATCGCTCATAGGAGAGAATGGTGCCCTTTGCATCAATTACCGCCTTATCAAATTGCTTTTCAAGCATATTTGCTTCGTCGGATGTAATTTCAGGAACCGTCAGAAAAAGTACTTCGTAACGTCGTACCATATAAGACCTTTCTACTAAGTGGAAGTGTTCTTTACACTATAGGGATCTTGTCCATTAAGAGTACCGGCGGCCCAGCTCACTCGCTGTGCCTTTGATACTACCATGGGGCCAGAGCACTACTCCGGCTGCCCTATTTAGTAGTGTTTTTTACCATAATTAAGTATAGAAAAATGTATCGTTTATTCAAGTCTTTGATGACGAGCAATAACGCGTCCGATAATTCTAAAATGATCTTTGCCCCGCACCAAGGCTATAGGGGCGCTCTTATGATTCACCGATTCAAGAACGATAAAATCTTCGGTATAGGTCACTTGCACAATCACTTTAACCGGCGCTTCATTGCCATACTCAACAGCAGCAAGATCCCCTGAACGGGTCCATACATCTGGTGAAATAATGAGAAGATCACCCTTATCAAAAGCCGGCGCTAATTGGTTACTGGCAAGTGACATCGCAAACATTGCGCCATCACTGGCATTCAGTACCGGAACAAAGACATCTTTAAAACCGGTTGTTAATTGCATAAGCTGGTTGTTATAAGGAGACGGGTTGGATGGTATATCCCCCACCACAGGAACAACCTGCACTTTCAATTGCACATCAGATTTTTCTGGCATACTCACGTTATTATCAATATCATCAGTACGTTTGCGACGCTGCGCAAAAAGATCGGTAGGACTCAGTTCAAAGGCATTTGCCAATTTACGTAATGAGTCCTCATTCCAACGACGAGTTCCGTTTTTAATGTGCGTCAAATAGCTTTCGGACATACCAGTTTTTTCCGCTAAAATCTTGGTTGTCCATCCCTTTTCCCTAAGCAACTCTTTCACACGGAGTGCTGTTGAAGACATAATAACTCCTTCTTCTGTTATAGTTAGTACTCATAGAGTGATAACACTGCTTCCTCTAGTGTACCCGAGATTCAATTCCTGTCAAATGGAAACTTTATTTCCATCGAATATTATGATTAGTTCACATGCCGGTGAACATCCTGCTCCAAAAAATCCTCTTACGTTATCATAGAATACACACTCCCTTTTCATCGTTATTTCTTTTTCTCATACAAGAAATCAATGTATGCATTTCTCTGTCAAACGATGTCACCACCTATCAATGAGCAAAAACATCATTATTCATGCTCCCCTTATATAAGGACATGATGTTCATACCATGGTAGATTTACTTTAATTCTACCAGTAAAAATAGAACTTGACAATAAGAAAATTACCGTGCAGTTTTAGATGCCTCTCTGCGCGCCTTGATGATTGATCATAGGCATCTTGCCTCTCTTAGTGTATACTCAGCAGAGGGTATCGATGGGAAATAGTCTCACTGAAAATAAATAGCTGCTAATCACCTCAAGCAACCGATGCTCGCCCAACCTTGAAGGAAAAAAGTCCCATGGACCATAAAAAACCTTTTGCAGAAATCATAGAAAGTTCATTAAGCAGCTGGCAGGCTCAATGTTGGCAATGGGATGATCCACCCGCTTATGGCTCTCTACTGACTATCAGTACGCCGAGCCGTACCCTGTTTGGTATCGTCCATGACATAGTAACGGGATCGACCGACACCAACCGGGCAGTTTTTACGTATAAAAAAAATGAAGAAGAGCTCAAACGAGATCACCCCCATATTTTCGAATTTCTTCATACCACCTTTCGCTGCCTTGCACTCGGCTATAGCGAAAATAACCGTATCCAGTATCAGCTTGCACCAGAGCCCCCAAAGATTCACTCCTTTGTCTCCTATGCAACGACTGAAGAGCTCACGCACCTCTTCGCCCACGAACAGTATCTTCATATGCTCTTTACGCATGCTCATCAGATATTTTCACTCGATGATCTTTTGTTATCATTGATTAAGCGAATGAACAATCTCAACCTCCTCAATGAAGAGCGATTGCAGCGCTTTACGGCAACGTTTTCCCTGCTTACGGCTAACGATTACCGTCGCCTCAAACTTTTTTTGCAGAGAGCGCAAGCCATCCTTAACCCCAAGGCTCCTACCATACGTGAGCTTCGGTAAAAGATACAGGAGAATCTATGTTCAGCTTTTTACACAAAGCACTCCAAAAAACGTATACCCAGGTTACCAGTAAGCTGCAGGTGCTTTTTGGCAAAGATACTATCGACGAAGAGAGCCTGGCTGAGCTTGAAAAAATTCTCATAAGCGCTGACACCGGCATCCATACCACCCGGTCGATTATAGACCAATTAAAGAAACAGAGAGGAATGGGCGCCCTGAGAAAGGGTGCCGATCTAGAAGGAGCGCTTGCCCTGTGGCTTAAAGGGCAGGGAAAGAAGGTACTGCTCGTTGCGGCAGACACCTTCCGTGCCGCTGCTCAAGAGCAACTACTTGCCTGGGCCCAGAAGCTGGACATTCCCCTTGTGCGTGGCAAGGAAAACCAGGATCCTGCATCGGTTATCTTTCAGGGCTGTAACGAGTTTAAGGCGGGTGGCTATGATGCCCTTATTATAGATACCACCGGCCGCTTACAGACAAAAACGCATCTCATGAACGAGCTTGAAAAAATAAGCAAGATACTCTCGAAACAACTTGATACGAAGAAAATAATAACACTCTTAACGGTCGATGCTATGCTTGGGCAAAATTCTTTCGATCAAGCAAAAGTATTTCATGAAAGCACCCATATTGATGGTATAGTGCTCACGAAAATGGATGGGACCGGCAAAGGAGGAATCGTCTTTGCGATCACAGAAGCACTTTCCATCCCTCTAGCCTTTATTTCCTTTGGAGAGCAGGCTCATCAGATGGCCCTTTTCAATCCTGATGAGTATGTACGGACCCTCCTTGGATAATGCGTGGAACGCCCGATCTTTCAAGTGAGAACCATGTTCCCGCTTCCCATTATACAGAACACAATCAGGTACGCATCATACAGTATCAACCCCAGGGGGAGCACCTGGCCCTTTGACAAATAGCACAAAAATAATTACTATAAATGGTAGCAGGAATGGTACAAATATACCTATTCTTGCCAATGTGTGGAGGTTATAAAATCTCATCGCTAGATTTTCCACGCATCTTACGTAATAAATAAAATCTCTCACATGCGTACCTACGCATAGTGTGTATCTTCACGTTACCTAATGAGAAAGGATATCGTATGAAACGTTGTATACTCTTAATTGGCCTCCTTCTAGGAGCAAGTAATCTCACGCATGCTATGGAAAGTACCGCACCTACAGCAGCACCGAAAACATCATCTCTTGCGAGCATAAAAAAGTACTTTAATCTCCCCCAATTCTGCTTCAAGCTCGGAGCAATTTTTGCAGATGATCAAGAAAATGAGCAGGACGATACGGAAGAAAAGGGCGCCAGTAACGATCAGGTAAAAGAGATCCTGTGTGCCTTTATTGACGCACTCTATATAGGAAAATTACCTCTTTACCTTGGAGAGGATGCAAAGGAAAAGAAGATTGCTACCTACTTCGATGTAAAGCGCCTTAAGAACCTGCTTAAAAAAATTATTACCGATTATTTCGATACTGAAAGAGCAGCACAAAAAGATCGGTTAAGAAAAGAGATCGAAACACTAAAAGGCATGCTCAACAAAGGCACAAAGGAAGAGCAGGCCAAAAGGCAAGCATACCTCAAAGCGATGGAGAAAGAGCTGAGAGAACTCGGCACCTATATCATAATAAAACTATTGAGAGATAGCCTTAAAATGGATGCCTTAAAGCGGGACTATAAGCCAGATTCTATCAATATTGAAAACAGCTTTGAAGCGATTCTTGCTTATTATGAAAACAATCCTATTGAAGACAACTTTATCTACCTGGATAAACTCCCGGCCCTGTTTGGCTATAGGCTTGAAAACGCTTGCCAGATTAAGGATCTTAAGACAGTGATACACCGGTTACTTAAAAAGGAACCGATCACGGTCGCTATGATCTCCGATTGCTTCACCTTCCAACCGATGCTTCGTGCGCTCGACTGCGAAGAAGAAACGATCGAAGAGATAAACGAAGGATTACATGGCCTTATTATTCTCTTAAATGATCTTATACAGGATAAGGAAAATGGCATGTGGAAATGTTTTGTTCGCATAGCACAAGCAGAACGGATTATGCGCGATGCACCATCGCAGGAAGATACCAGCAAATAACGTAATCCATCATAATGCAAGAAGGAAGCACTATGAAAATGAGAATGTCATATATGAGCGTACTGAGTGCGCTCATTACCCTCTCAACATTCGCCAGTCAAGGACCAGAAGATTCCCCTGGTACATCGATCGTACTATTAGGGAATGATTCGGTGCAAGAGCAGGCACTCGCACTCGTTCCCGTGCCAGCACCTACAAAACGTCCGCTCCCTCCCTTGATCAATGCCAAGGGGTTCTTCTTTGAGTTTGGAGCCCTCTCGACAGAAATGAGCGCCCTCATGGCAGAAGAGAGTAACGAAAGCTTCGAAAAAAGAAAACTTCTGCGCTTAGGGTTATATGTCAACCTGAAGCGCTTACCGGAACTTTTCTCGCTCGACCCTGAGGACTTTGTGACCTATGTCGATCTTCGCAAGCTCAAGCAATACATCAGGCTCTGTGCAGACAATATAGTTGGGAACAACGACAAAAAGGTAGCTGCATTAAAATCCTGCTTTCATTACAGCCAATGGGATGCTCTGCTCGAATGCGACTCTACTAAAATGATCCTTGGTTGTATCATCGACCTTTTCTATAATGAAGACACGGAAAAAGAAAAGCTCGAACAGCTTAAAGAAGCCCTGGAAGTTGCGAACTCTCAAAATTCCCGCCTAAGAACCTATTTTAATGTTGAGGAACTACAGACTATCCTCGATGATAAGATTGCAGGAAAAGCCATAGCGACAGAACGCATCGTACATACCATTAACTGCTCACAAATGCTCACGCTTATGCCACGGGCCGATCTCATTAATAAATATTCCCAGCCGGACAAGCTCTTAACACTGATAATCGCCCTAATATGTGCAGATGACACAGAAAACATATCGATTAGAAACACACTTATTAAATATATTCGATGGGATGCTATTATTGAATCTTTCGTCGCTACAAGCTTCGACGATGACATCCTTCGAGCATTCATTAACATACCTGGCCTGAAAAGGCTCATATGCCACCTTCAAGATGACAAACCCCTTACAAGAGAGCTCGTCGAAGGCCTATTTAATATGCAAACGTTTGCTGAAATGGGTATTCCCCTTGCGATGATCGATAATTATATTGATGTTGAAAAAATAATCATCGCGCTGGAAGCCTGGCGCTCAGGTAAACAAGGCGATTTATCTCAGGTGGTTAATATACCTGCCATCGAAAATCATTTAGGCATCGATGTAGGAAATGCATTGGATACTTCTATGCCGGAAGAGGTACAAACGTTTAAACTCTTTAATCTCACCCAGCATATTACGAATGCAGAGTGGTTCCCGCCCCTAAGATATTGGACCCTCTGTATAGCAACACAGCTTGCACTCTGGACTGCGGGCCATTATGCCCTCTACACAAAGGGGCTCAAGCATAAAATGATAGGAATTCCCTTAGTCGGACTCATTATTTATTTCGCCCACAGAAGCAACCGCTACTTATCAGAGCCTACACCGGGCAAAACAATTATGATAAATACGCTGATCTGTAAAGGGCTCAGACTTATTTCTTCCTCTAAAAAACAGGGAACAAAAGGAGATGATCTGATCAACTATATACCGCCAAATCATCAAGCTGCAGAGCATTTTGTGGAATTCTTTAGCATGCTCACCGATGAGCATTTAGCTCGGCTGACCAACCCGTATCATGCCCTTAAAATGCTCGCCAATCCTCTTGCATTCTTACAAGATAAAGCACATGAGCCATTTATTCAAGGCCTCTGGACCATCGATGCTCATCCAGCTCACACTCAGAAACGCATAAACTGTCTAGCCGCGATACTCAGTAGATTTCCCCCTGAAGATCAGCAACCGGCTCGAGATCTGTTTTCACTATTTATCAGCAGTATCACACCGCAAATGGCCCTGACCCTTCCCCATCCCTATATGCTGAAGATCGCCTATTACTGGCCACCATTGCTGTTATCTCAAACAGCTTTTTTAAGAGTTATTGGACAAGAGAACATCACGCTGTTGATGAATGCGGTCGATGCCGCACAAGATGCCGCACAATATGGGCAATAACGTATACATCTTAATGGATTGAGGCGCTCGTATGAGCGCCTCATAGATTCTGGAAATAATGCATATTTAGGGGCAACACTCACTCGATTCTTCGTCTTCCTCTTCACTATCTTCGCTGAAGAACTCCTTTTTAAGAGAAATCCAGGATGCATTACCGATGCAGCTCAAAACGAGCAACGATATAAGTTCAATAGATGCTTCAATACCTTTTTTCATAGTCTCTCCTCTATGTATGAATACCTTCCCTCCCTGGGAATTATTTTCTTACCATACCACTAAAAAAAAAAGATGGCTACTTATTTTTTAAAGAAAAGTGCGACCTAGAAGAAGTATCGAGTAGACTCGAAGCTTGAGAAATTGAATCGCTTGAAGAGCCTCTAGAAGGTGCTCCTTGTACTTTTCCCCACTAGTATAGTAAACTTATGAAAAATTAAGTTACTACCCTTTACTGATAATATTTAATGTTGACGTACTCCGCATGAATAAGTTCAGCGGATTCTTTCTTACAACTCCTGGCTCTTCGCCATTCATCATTGCAAGCTACATCTCTACAACTCAAGAAGGCCGCCTAAGCCTGCAAAAAAAGATTATTTCACAGACAACTGGTGGCCCTTACATACCCTGTTACCACTCATTATACTATACTCAAGATTACCAAACTTATGAACCATACTACTCTTAGTATAACCAGCCGGTTTGAGAATCGTTAACCTAAGGCACGCCTGTTGTTGCTAAATACTGTCGATGTCTATTGCACTCCCAGCTTTAAAGCCTGGGGATTCGGGGTTATAGCAATAAAATACACCTTAATAGACTGAGGTGCTCATATGAGCACCTCACCAAATCTAAATGCATTCTTGTATTTAGATTTTGAATTGCTTCAATTCCAGCTCTCCTTTTTCTGCTTGTCTTGCAAGAACTCCTTTTTGAGAGAAATCCATGACACTGTACCCACAGAGCTCAAAACCAGCAACGCTAAAACTCAATAGCCTTAATAATGCTTATCTTCACAGTTTCTCCTTCTTAGCTTGACTTTTCCCCTCTCTTCTGGGAAATCATTTTTTTATGATACCATTAAAAAAAAGAATGCTACTTATTTTTTAAGAAAACTATGACCTAGATGTAGTATCGAGCATGCTGGAGACTTAAAAAATTGAATAGCCTTAAGCATATCTATAAAGGCACTCCTTGTACTCCCCTCCCCCCCAGAATAGTAAACTTATGAAAAATCATGTTGCCATCCTTTACTGATAACATTTAATTAATGACCGGATCGAGCTGCCGCAGGCCCCTATTTTTAAATATGGGGTAATATTGACGCCACGCTACCCTAACACAGCAGCAATAACCGTACAGTGGCTTCTGAACTTCATTACAGGCAAAAGTCCCAACGTACAATACGTGAGGCGCTCGCTTGAGCGCCTCACGTATTCTGAACATAGGTACGCATTTAGGGTTTGTGGTACTTCGATTCTCCATTTTCCTCTTCATACATATCCTTCCAGAGTTCCTCTTTGAGAGAAATCCACAAAGCGATACCCATACAACTCAAAACGATCAAAGATAATAGTTTAATAGCATTAACAATGCTTTTTTGCATAAACTTCCTTCTTAGCATGAACGTCTTCCCTCCCCGGAAAACGCTCAATTACCGTACCACCAAAAAATTAGGAATGCAACTTATTTTTTAAAGAAAAGTACCACCTAGCTGTAGTATCGAGTGTACTAGATACTTAAGAAATTGAATTGCTTAAGCGTATCTATAGGGCGCCCCTTATACTTTTTCCCTCCAGTATAGTAAACTTACAAAAAATTAAGTTGCCACCCTTTACTGATAATATTTAATGACCATGCGCGATGAACTCAGAGCCCTTACGAAAAAATTAACTCCACTTTACCCTAACACAGCGGCAATAACCGCACAGTGGCTCATGAGCTTCATTACAGGCAAAAGCTCCGCTGAACTTATTACACAAGCAGATAAGCCCCTATCAGCATCAGAAACAGCGCACCTCGAGTCGGTACTCAACCAACTCCTTATAGAACATAAGCCCCTACAGTATAGTATAGGCACCGTCCCCTTTTTAGAGCTTGACATAGCAATCAGGCCACCGATTCTCATTCCACGCCCGGAAACAGAATACTGGTGCTCCCTGATAATAGACCAACTTACTCAGCTCAATAATCAAGAACTCACCATCCTTGATATGTGCACCGGATCAGGATGCATTGCCCTCTCTTTGGCTCATGCATTACCAAAATCGCAGGTCTATGCGGTCGATATTTCTGAGCAAGCCTGTGCATTAGCCGAAGAAAACGCACGACGAAATAGGATAGAAAATGTTACCATTATCAGGTCTGATCTCTTTGCCGCAGTACCAGAAGATCTCAGATTCGATCTTATCGTAAGCAATCCTCCCTACATTAGTGCTCACGAATGGGCCTCTCTTGATCAGACCGTTAAACGGTGGGAAGACATTCAGGCCTTAGTGGCTGAAGAAGACGGCCTGAGCCTGTTAAAAAAAATTATCACTCAGGCTCCTGCCCGGCTTGTATGCAATGAAGAGATGAATGAGAACGGAATCGAACAGCTTGTCGTTGAAATAGGTCATACGCAAGGACCTGCTGTTGCTGCACTTTTTGAGAAAGCAGGATTTCATACCGTCACCATTCATCAAGATCAAGCCGGGCGCGATCGATTTGTCACCGCCCATTATACAAAATGCCTATGAAGAAAGCAGCCCTTATTCAGGCAGTCCACGACTACAGGGAAAAAAGCTTTAAAAAGTGGCTCATATGGTCAGGAGGAGCGCTCGCATGCATGACGAGCGTGGCCGGCTTTATCACCATAGGTGAGATACGTAAGTATATGCACCACCATAAGGAGTATACTCAGCTCACGAGGAGTATCACCGCTCTTCAAACGCAGTGGGGAGCCCACCAAAAATATGCTCGAAGCCATAAGCATCTTAAAAAAGAGCAGCTCTTTTTTTCAAAGCAGCAGATAGCACCCCTACTCGAGATCATATCTCAAGCAATGCCCCAACACACCTATCTTACCAAGATCGCATGGACACCAGAGTCATGTACACTCCAAGGCTTCGCGCACGATGAAGAAGAACTCCGGCACCTGATCAGCTCTATAACAGAGCACCCATCTGAAAAAGGTATTCATCATACATCCTGTGATGAACCGGCAGGGCTATATTTTACGATCAGCATAGATCTGTCCAATCAGGATACGTACTCCAGACACTCCTTCGGACGCGCCTCGCAACTCTTGAAATAGTAGTGCATTTTGTATTACTCTTGAAACAAGAGAGATTGTTCTTAAAAAACAACCAGGATCCGCCATGAAAAATCGCATGAAAGCAGGCATACTGTTGCTCTTAACACCCACCCTCAGTAGCGCTCTTACGATATACACGCCCTTTTATGATACGTATTGTGAAGCATCCCCGGGCACCAAACAAGAAACGTCCGGTTCGTTTCGCTTAAAATCCCACAGGGGACGGTTGCAAGTAAGCAATCCTGCGAGACCACATAATCAACCACGGGCCTAAGAGCGGCACGCCTAATTACTTGTGGCGATTTTTATCATCATGTATCCTCACCCTCCTTGCCACTCTCCTCGACAAGAAGCTTAAATTGAGCGATACTATACCCTAAACAGCTGAAGAAACAATAGGCGTGCAACTTTATATTTTTGCCCGCCCGAGTATACTTAAGAGAAAATTCCTTTTCCACTATGACCCAGAAAATATGGCCAAGATAAAGCAACTACCCGCCCATGAAGCACAAAAAATAGCAGCCGGTGAAGTCGTTGAACGACCCGCAAACGTGGTCAAAGAACTTATCGAAAATTCCCTCGACGCAGGCGCAACCGATATAACCCTTTACCTAGAGGATGGCGGCAGAAAGCTCATACGTGTCGTCGATAACGGGTACGGCATGAGTCCTGAAGATGCACGGCTCTGCATTGCCCATCATGCAACAAGCAAAATTACGACCATTCATGATCTTGATCACCTGCATACCTTCGGCTTCCGGGGAGAAGCGCTTTCAAGCATCGCATCGGTGAGCATGATGAGATTATCCACTAAGCAAGAATCGGACACAACCGGTATAACTCTCGATATTCAAGAGGGGGCCATCAAGGAAGAAAGCATTACTGCAATGAACACCGGTACCGATACCAGTATTCGCAATCTCTTTTTCAATGTCCCTGCGCGTCAAAAATTTTTAAAAGCAAAAGAGAACGAGTGGCGCACCATCGTGCACCTTTTTCATGGGCTCTGTCTTGCCTACCAGAATGTTTCCTTTAAGCTGTATCATAATGAGCGCCTTATCTATACGATTCGAGCAGCTTCTCACTTACAAGAGAGAATCGGTCAGCTTTTTGAGCCGGCATTTGCCAAGCATATGCTCCCCATAGAAAACTCCCGAGAGCGGATGAACTTACGTATCACCGGAGCCTGTACCGGACCTGAATATACCCGCTTCGATCGCAGCCATATTTTCGTGTTCGTTCAGAATCGGTGGGTAAAAAATTATAAGCTTGCACAGGCTCTCATTAAAGGATATCACGGTATGCTGCAACCTAACCGCTATCCGGCCGGTGTACTATTTATAAGCCTCGATCAGCAATCTGTTGATATCAATATTCATCCGCGCAAAGAAGAGGTACAGTTCCTGCACCCGCGTATCGTTGAAGATCTCATAGAAGATACGGTACAGAAAGCATTGCAGGATGCTCACAGCCTGCAGATATCTCCCAGTGCACCGGCCCCTGAGCCGCAACGACCCTTAACAGAATTGGCATCCCCTGTTTTACGCAAATCTTCATCCATGCAGCCTGCGCTGCACCTCAATGAACAGGCACCTCTTGCCCCCACAAACTATGATAAGCAATCGGAGCAGACCCAGATAAGCAATGAAGATTTTCTGCGCATTTTAGATACTCCTCTAGCTCCAGCCCAGCAGAAGAAAACTCTGCAAGGGGCTGCCGAAGAACATCTGCCATCTCTTTCACAGGCAAGCTACCGCCTCATTGGCCAGTTGAAGCTCACCTATATAGTAGCTGAAACGGGTGAAGGGTTACTACTCATCGATCAACATGCTGCCCATGAACGCATTCTCTATGAACGAATCCGTTCTACGTTTGATGATGTTGCTCAGATACGATTACTCTTTCCTCAGGTTATTCACCTTACAGCCGTAGATCTGAATCTGCTTGAACCTTACCTACCGCTTATGAACAGATTTGGCATCGAAGCTCAGCGGATGAGTGAGCAGGAGATCGTCATTACAGAGACTCCCGTCTTACTAAAAAATCAATCTCTAGAAGACTGCATCAAACAGGCAGTAAGTGTCCTCCATGAATACAACTATCTAGAGGAGAATGAGCTGAAAAACATCATCCATGAACGGATTCATGCGCAATTGAGCTGCAAGGCTGCCGTCAAAGCGGGCGATGAGTTATCTTCACAAAGTATGCATGAGATTATTAAAGAATTAGCTGTCACTGACAACAAACTCACCTGCCCCCATGGGCGACCCACCGTATGGGAAATGAAAAGTGGTGATATAGAAAAGAAGTTTAAAAGGGATTACCGATGAAAGCTGTGAAAGAAGAATAGAGAAGCTTCCGGATTAAGACTGTTCCCTCCTAAGAAAAACGCCCAAAAAATAGCTGGTAGGAGCTTAACACTATTGCGCATAGTAGATCGACTCCCGAAATCAAGGAAGAAGTAGGCATGGAAAATGTTATTATATACCAAGCCTGATTAATCAGCAGAAAAATGTCTCTGGATATGAAAAATCACTGAGAGACAGAGAATCATGATATTTTTAGCTCATTTTTGACGAGATAAGCTGAATTAAGCCAGAGAAAGATGCTTTTGAGTCTATTGACTCTTGTACTAAACGCGAGTAGATTGTACATATAGTAGCACTAGATGTACAATGAGGTCGCATATGGTAAAAAGAGAATTTTGGATAAGAAGTATTGAGTCTGCTTGGACAGACCGTTCAATTATTTGGTTATCAGGAGTACGAAGAGCTGGTAAGACATTTATCTGTCGCAGTCTTGAAAATATCAGATATTTTGACTGTGAAATGCCAAATGTACGAACATGGTTAGAGGATCCTGAAGCTTTTTTAACAAAATATGCGGGGGAGAGAATCGTTCTCGATGAAATTCACAGAATCGAAAATCCCTCACAACTTTTAAAGATAGCTGCAGATCATTACCCAGAAACAAAAATAATTGCTACAGGTTCTTCGACACTCGGTGCTTCAAAAAAATTTCGAGACACCTTAACAGGCAGGAAAACACACATTCAGCTTACGCCAATGCTCTTGCATGAAGGAAAAATTTTTGACAATACCAACCTTGATCATCGATTTCTATTTGGAGGACTGCCTCCATTTTTTATGGCTAAAGAACTTCCTAATAAGCATTTTCAAGAATGGCTGCTATCGTATTGGGCAAAAGATATTCAAGAATTATTTCATGTCGAAAAACGGCACTCATTTATTAAGTTTACTGAGCTACTTCTTGCGCAGAGTGGGAGCATGTTTGAAGCAACAAGGTTTACCGGACCTTGTGAAATTAGCCGCAGAACCGTGGTTAGCTACTTGGCGATACTTGAAGATACGCATGTTGCACATATTATTCGTCCATTTAGTACTCGCAAGCAAACCGAAATTATATCAGCACCTAAGGTATATGGATTTGATACTGGATTTATTTGTTACTTTCGCGGATGGGAAAAACTTCGTAAGGTAGATTTTGGCGTGTTATGGGAACATATTGTCCTCAATGATCTTATGGGTTGTTTGCAATCGCAAAGAATTAATTACTGGCGTGATAAGCGAGGACATGAAATTGATTTCATTGTTGCAAAAAGTCGTAATCTTCATCCGATAGCGATTGAGTGTAAGTGGAACTCAAAAACATTTAATCCAATTAACCTGAAGACTTTTAGAGAGCATTACCCACAGGGAAAGAATTATGTAGTGGTACCCAACATAGAAGATTCTTTTGAAAGACGCTATGATCACATCGTTATATCATTTATATCGCTTGAAACCCTGATCAAGGAACTCTTGAAAAGGTAAACTCAAGAATTATTGAGAATACCCTATTGAGCCAGACCGATTATCAATCTACACAAGAACTTCCGCAGCTATCATGCTTGTAGGAATTGAAACTCATTCCAACCTTTTTTAGAACCAATATAGTACATACTCACACCTATTGAATTCTGCACTAAACGCGACCACAATGTACTTTTAGTGCCACTATATGTACATTGTGGTCGCGTTTAGTAAAATATATTGGATCAGGCGAGTCAATCGCCAAATCCAATGCTCCCCGGTCGAAATCAGGACATGCTTTTCATTCAATATGGCTAAAATCGGGACATCGTTTTGGGCAAATATGGTTAAAATATGGACATAGGTCTATCCCAACTTGTATGAAAAGGCTTCGTATCATGTACGTGGTTTAAGAATACCCGCTACTGCGTATAACGGATACGAAACAAGCGATGTGCTGACAGAATAATCCTCAAGAGAAAGCTTTATGCCAAAAGGAGTCTTTGGCCGATTGTCCAAAAATATCTTGAGACTTTTGAAGGATCTCCCTTTGCCACTTTTTACTTCAACGGGGATAACATGCTGATTTCTTTGAATAAGGTAGTCAACTTCAGCCTGACTTCCCGGCTTAGCTTTTCGCCAATAATATAATTGAGCTTTTTGAGATGGCTCAGCATATGCAAGCAATTCTTGACCAATAAATGATTCGACCAGCTCTCCCTTATTAACAAATTCCTCTAACGGATTCAAGATCCACGGAGCCACGTTTAAGTTTAGGATCGCTTGGCTAAGAGCCACATCGAGAAAAATAACTTTAAAATCGGCTGGATCAGCCTCAGCCCCCAAGGGAACCCCATTACCATCTGATTGATACACCTTATGAATAATGCCGGCAGTTTCTAATAAATCCAAACTCGGTTCTAGTTCACGTTTTCGATACTCACCAAGGGAGCTATATTTAAACTTTTTCCCTAACTTTAAAGGCGCTCTCTCAAATAAAAGCCTCACGTATTTAAGCTGAAATTTTTTAGCATATTTGTCAAAGTCTTGTCTGTACGCATTAATCAATAACTGGTGAATCTCAAAGCAGTTCAAAGGATCCTTGGTTTCTTGCCAACATGCAACCGCTTCAGGCATACCACCAATTGCCAGATACTCACCTAGGAGATTCAACAACTTAGCATGTACCGATTTACCAATCTCCTTATGTGGATCATGCTTTAAAATCTCTTCTGCTACTAATGTTTCATCGAGCGCCTCTAAAAATTCGAAAAATGACATCGGATACATATACAGCGACATCACTCTCCCAACAGGAATACCTATTTTTTCAATGGTAAAATCGAGCAGAGAACCGGCCGCAATGACATGGAGTTCTGGCATCAGTTCATAAAAATAGCGCAGCGCCTGAAAAGCTCTCGGTGATGCCTGAATCTCATCAAAGAATAACAGGGTCCGTCCAGGGAGTATCGGCTTACCAGCAATCAGAGATAATTCTCGAACTATTCTTTCTGGATTGAGATCCTTCTCGAACACATTCTTCAGGTCGTGGCCATTTTCAAGATTAATTTCAACATAATCGTCGAACGCCTTAGCAAGCTGCCGAGCAGCATACGTTTTTCCTACTTGCCGAGCCCCTCTAATGAGTAGAGGTCTGCGTATAGGACTATCTTGCCAAGCGAGAAGATGGGCATCAATTAAACGTTTCATGGTCGAAATCCGGACATACTTTTCATCAAATATGGCTAAAATCAGGACATCATTTTGGGCAAATATGGCCAAAATCTAGACATAAGTCTATCGAAACTCGTATAAAAAGGCAATCAAAAGAAAGGAAATATACGGAAAATTTGGCGTCCCCAAGGGGATTTGAACCCCTGTTCCTGCCGTGAAAGGGCAGTGTCCTGGACCAGGCTAGACGATAGGGACGCATATTTTTGTTCTATAAACTGGTGAGCCGCGTTGGACTCGAACCAACGACCCACAGCTTAAAAGGCTGGTGCTCTACCAACTGAGCTAGCGGCTCATTCACCATTATAGGACACTTAGTTCAAAGTACCGATTTAGAGGTTTTTTGTCAAGATACAAAAAACTAACCTAAAATTAATTGACTTATAAAGCAATAAATCAAGAGGCCAAGAATATCCATTAAAGTTGCCAAAAAGGGCCCCGCTGATAATGCCGGATCCAATCTAAATACTCTTAAAAGCACCGGTATCAAGCTTCCTAAAAACATCGATACTATTACTATTATAGCAAGAGTAAAGCTTACTGCAAGATTCGCCATAAAATGACCCCTATGCAAAGCATACACTCGCGCAAAAGAAACAAAACCTAAAATGACCCCTATAATTACAGCCATGAGCATTTCTCTGCGTACAAAACGGTTCATCGTACCCTCATGTATTTCTCCGGAAGAGATACCCTGAATCGCCAGAGCCGAGGACTGACTACTACTATTACCCCCGGTACTTTGAATCATCGTGATGAAAAATATCAAAAAGCCTTCCAGCAACTTTTGGTAATGCATGATAATAATCGAGGAAAAAATCTGCACCAAAAAGAGGACGATTAAAATCGAACTACGCTGATAGAGTAATCGTACAAACGAAGTCTCAAAGTACGTATGTTTAATCGGGGTTAATGCGGACATCTTATAGACGTCCTCAGCAGCCTCCTGCTCAAGAACATCTACCAAGGTATCACTCGATATCACGCCTAAGAATACATTCTTATCCCCTACTACGGGGACGGTCATTAATTTATAGTGGACCATGCGATGCGCTATCTCTTCCTGATCCTCCTGGACATGCACCACGAGCTCATTTTTACGCAGAATAGCGGAAAGGCGTGTGTGAGGATGCTTAAGCACAAGATCCTCCAAATTAACATGGCCAACCAACTCATTTTCTTGGTTCGTTACATAAATCTGCTGATGAAGTTCAATGCTCGGCTGCAGCCTTTGCAAGAGCTGAATACTCTTTTCGATCGTAAAATCCTGCATGAGGGTAAGCACATCCGTATGCATGATACCGCCAGCAGATTCCGGATCGAAGCGCATGAGAGAAAGTACCTTTTCCCGATCCTGTTTATGTAGCAGCTTTACATATTTCTTGAGCTCCTCATCAGAGAGTTCATCAAAAAAATCGGTCAGCTCATCAAGCGGCAAACTACTCAGTAACTCGCTCCGTGCCCGATCATCTAAAAATGACAGGCTAAATACCTTCATCGAATAAGAAAGATAAGAAAATACGTCTACCTGTAACCCGGGTGAAAGCATTACGAAAAGTTGCTGTGCCTCATCCTTATCAATGCTCCCTAAAAATTGAGCACTATCGGCAGGATGCAACTTCATAAACTCTTGCCACAACAGCTTGCCTAAAGGGCTATCCTGCTTAATAACCGTCTCTATATTATCGGCTATCTGCTCCAGCGTCTTATTCGTATCCATACGATTTCCAACGGTATAATTGTTTCTTGATAGCTCTTATCTTACCCTATCTTTTCCATATTGTCCATTTGACTATAAATTCATGCCGTTTTATACTGATAATGTAAAGTCATTCCACTATATAATAGAAAAATAGAGAAAGAAAGAGGGATACAAAAATGGAGCACAAAGTACATATTATGCAGGCCGATTCTCCTAGGATCGACCGTGCTCTCACCGATACATTTCCGCCCCACTCACGCAGCTACTTTCAGCAGCTGATCAGCGATGACTGCGTGTCTTTAAATGGCACAATCGTAAAAAAGTCGAGTCTGCCCGTTAAATCAGGAGATGAGATCTCTGTCATCTTTCCTGCTGTACGGCTGCCCGGCGCATTGCCTTTGCCAGCAGAGGATATGGGTGTACGTGTTCTCTATGAACATGAAGATTTTCTCATCGTCTATAAGCCAGCTTCTCTGCTTGTGCATGCTCCCAATGATCATGATCATACTGTCACTCTTGTCGATTGGCTGATCCATTTTTTTAAAGAGCTCGAAACGGTCGGGGCAACCGATAGACCAGGGATCGTTCATCGGCTTGATAAAGATACCTCAGGTATTTTGGTAATACCGCGCAATAATAGGGCTCATGCCTATTTCTCTGAGCTTTTTCATAATAGGCTCATCGAAAAAACCTATCTTGCTGTCGTTACCGGCCACCCTGACTCAGAAGGAAGCATCGATTATACGATCGGTCGGGATCATCGTCATAAGCACAAGATGGCTCATAATATAGCTCAAGGGCGCACGGCGCTGACGCATTATAAGGTACGAGACTATCATGCTCAAACAGCCCTGCTTGAACTAAAACCGGTTACCGGTAGAACGCACCAGATCAGAGTCCATTGTGCTGCCATTGGTCATCCAATTATCGCAGATGCTACCTATGGAACCGCTCATCCCGCTCTTAAGCGGCAAGCCTTGCATGCCCACCAACTCTCATTTACGTATAAAGGTAGATACTATTCATTCTGGCATGATATGCCACAAGATATGCGCGCCATGCTTGAAGAGGCCGGCCAGCGGCCTTAAGCCACATCTCTATCGTCACTGTCATTACTATTAATCGAATCTCTCTGAGCTAGGTATTTGTATTTATAATACCAGGCGCCCCCGATTGCCGCTAATGTAACTGCCGCTCCCCCCCATGGCTTCCAGGTACTCCAAAAGCTCGGTGCTGGTTTCGGTTGCTGCGCTGCTGGCCTGGTGATACCAACCACCGGTCGGGGTGCTGGACGCATACTAGAGAGAGAACCGTGATCAAACGGTGGTATTGGATCTGAATGAGGAAAGAGGGATGGGATGGGAGTAAATGGTCGTACTCCCCACTGAGGACCGGGTGGCGGGCTCGGGGTAGGAACAAAGTACGGAGCCACTAACTGAGAAGGTCCATCAGCCAACCTGCCAGTATCTTGGTTGAGCGGGGGAGATGAAAGTAATGGGCCTCCTGCAATAGCCCTAAGACTGAGATCCACCTCATCCTGAGCTCGATTGAGTGACATCCTCGGCATCTCTTCTGATTCCAGAAGGCGAATTAACTCCTGTGCCGCCGCTACAATATTGGTTTGAACTTGCTGATCGCACTGCATACTTAGCAAAATATTATAAATAGGAACTATGGAGCCAATCATTCTAAGCACCACAGAAGCCGGATCATCAACCGGTCTGGGTGCGATAATTATTTGATGAAGCTCCCCAACCTTATCAACAAGAATACTGAGGCGAGCATGGTCCGTAGAATCCTGGTCGATATTAGCAAGATTCCGCTCCAGGTCTTCCATACTGTCGACAAATACCTTAAGAAATACCCGCACTAACTCTGGTATATCTGATCCACTTAATAAAGTAAGAAGCTCTGAGCTCCTGTTCTCAAAATCTACTTTTAATTGATCTACACTCCGTATTCGATGCAGCTGCCTAACGGGTACTTGCGCTGCATGCATGTGCGAACCTATCTCTGGCGTAGCAGAATGTAAAAAGACCCCCAGACTAGGAGTACCACCAGTGGGAGCATCGTTCTCCATAGCACAAAGAGCGTTGCCTAAGAAACAGACTGAAAAAATGGATATTATTACTTTAATGTTAAACATACTAAAACCTCACATGTAATTATTATCAATATATCCCTTAATTAAGAAACTAACATAAAAGAGCAGTTTCTTCAAAAGGCTCAACAGAAGGGCTCACAGGAGATTGCTTATTAAGGTCGTAGCTGCTACTGGCTAACTTTTTTAGGATATAGCTCCGTACCAGATCAGCGCCCATTGCGTTGCCATTGGCCATCCGATTACCACAGATGCCACCTATGGTACTGCTCATCCTCCTCTTAAGCGGCAGGCTTTGCATGCCTGCCAACTTTCATTTACGTATAAAGGCAGATATTACTCATTTTGGCATGATATGCCACCTGATATGCGCTCTATGCTTGAGTAGGCAGACCAGAAGAGATTCTAATCCATATCAAAATCATCATCGCTGTCATCACTATCAATCGGATCTACCTTAGCCCAGTATTTATTCTTAAGATACCACGCACCAGCACTGAATGCCACTAAACCGGCCCCTCCTATCCATGGCTTCCAGGTACTCCAAAAGCTCGGTCTTGGTCGCCTTCGTCCCGCTGCCGTCCTGGCCTGAGCCCTTTGCTGAGGTTGTGCCGCATCTGCACTTGCGGAAGGTGGACCGACAACTCTCGGCGTATCATCAAGCTCAGGAAACCGCTGCAATAACAGTTGAGGATCACGATCATACTCATCAAGAATAGTCTTTACTCGATCATAGTTAGCGGAGGGATACTCATTTCCCGATATAAGAGACCGGGTAGTTGGATGATAATAGTCCCGCGTGTTAACGCCTTCTGCCTTTAAAGGATCCGCTCCCTTTAAGAGCAACAAAGCAAAGAGTGCCTGCCTCTTTTGAAAGAGCCCCTGCTGCTCTTGAGAATACCAATTCCTCTCACCACAGTTCTCGGCTACTTGGTATAAGAGCGGCTTGTCATCCATATACGCATTGACCAGCCATGGATCTGCTGCAATAAGTTTTTTAGCTTTTGCACTATCACCAGGTTCTATCGTTGCAAATATATCCCAGACCAGTGCTGCCTTTTTATCTTCAGTCAGCTGCCGTACCCCTTGATTATTTTGCTGAGCAGCATGTACCGTATTCAAATAAGCAAATACATCGATCTCCGCCTCATCAATATCATCGTTGAAAGAAGTACCAAAGTGATCCTGCGGAAAATACCTCTTATAGTAATCAATAAGGACACCACATGAAGCCTGCTCACGCTCTAGAAGTGATTTCAACTCACCGCGCATCCGCAGAAATTCTGCATCATTTTTTCCGCGTGAAAGAAGATGCTTAAAAATATCGCGCTGGTGGGCACAATCATAATCTTGCTCAACTGGAACCAAATCCCCATTAACCCAGTGGTACGTATTATCAAAATTCTCCAAGCGATTTAACCACTCGCTTGCTATAACGCACACCGCCGTTTTTCTTTCATTATAAGGAGATGGGTCCCGCTCATTCAATAACCACGGGTCGGCTTCCAATTTATTTTTAACTGCGGTGGGAGATGGCCAATCTTCTTTTAAATTAGAGAAAAAATCCCTTATTTTCTTATGCCGGTCCACAGCCTCTGGAGAAGGTAATGCTATGTGCACTCCTTGCTGGCCACCCTGATCAGGCTGATGAGCCTGAAAAACTGGTGGTAGTGGCGCTTCCATCGCATAGCATGCCATACCACTCCCTACGAATGCGAGAAAGAAGAAAGTATATATACGCATCATCATTCCTTAGTATTATTTTGTCTCATGTTGTGTCTCATCAACGAGTATGGCAGATGGTGCTTTTCTCAACAAAAGATAGAGCACATACCCACCTAAGATACTCATTCCAGCAATCATTGCTCTCTTGTTTGTTATTAAAAAACTTCTTTCTTTTGTAGGCACATGGGACTGAGCGCGCTTTATGCACTCTGCCCTAAAGAGCGTTACCGGAACCGGAGAGGTATCTAAGGCAACAAGCTGCTCAACGGTGCAACCATCAGCATCCTCGACATCATAGACTGCCCCCTGCTTCATAAGGCAGCTAAACCCCTGTATCGCTGCAAACCGATTTTCCCTAGCACAATCAAGAACCATATGCAAAGCGGTCTGCCCCCGTCGGTTCCTATCGGTTAACAGTGCGGGATACGTGCGAATAAGTTCCTTAATTTCGGCAATATTTTGGGCTCTCAAAACCACCATTAATCTATCCCACGGGAGCGCATATGTATCTAGCAAATCAGGATTTAGCACACACTCTAAGCGGGAAATAACCGGTTCTTCAGCCCCATCGTGAAGAGGAAGGTTCTCTCTATCAGTCTCATCTGCATCCGTCTCAATACTCAATAATGGTAGAGAAGCACTATCAAACACCTCAAGCCCCGCAGCATAGTCATCTAAAATCTTTTTAAGTTCACCGCATCTTCCAGTATAAGGATTAGTTCCAGGAGCTATCCCATTGTGAAAATCGACCCATTGCCCAATAGTCGTAGTCGTTAGGGAATCTGTTACATTCGTTGCTACGCCCTGAGCTATAAGATACCGAAAAAGCAACACAGCATTTCTTTTAGCTTCCCCATGCCCATTACAGTACTGCTCAGCCACCAGATGCAATGCAGGACGACCTTGACTATCTACAGCATGACGCACATCAGGATAATCACGGAGCACATCGTGCACCCCCTGCAGCGAACCATCCTGCAGAGTCTGAAAGAATCGTTCTGCAGGCATAGGATCAAAATTCATAAGATCAGGAGACATCGATGCTCCCTGAGAAGGAGGTACATGTTGATGCTGAGCACCAACATGTGGATCCATGCCGAAGATGTACGATAAGTGTAAGAGTATACATACCATCATACAAAGCTTATACATACTCCTCAATAGATCGACCCGTACCATGACTGTTTTCATAAGAGCCTCCCTCACACTCTCTGTACCCTACAGACAAAACCTTACTGTCCTGGTTGTGGAATTGCTGGTTGCGTAGCACGCCACTGAGACTGTTCCTGTCTCTTCTTTATGAGATTTACCACAATTACGGTAACAATGGTTCCACCCGCAGCATACCCGAGCAATTTTTTCCAGGAATAGCCGCTTGCTGCTGCCACAACCGGCACCGGATCAATAGTAGCTTGCGGATTTGCCTTATATTGCGCTAAAATCTCTCCTAATCTGACCCGCCTTGCATTAATGAGAGGATCCTGATCTTCTTTCTTCAAGGCTTCTTCTAGGATCTCATCGCCATAATGGACCGTATAATTAGCCCCCTTTTGAAGCAAATAAATAGAGGCTTCTTGCGCATGAGCATTTCCTGTACGGAAACCCCAAACTGCATAAACAAGCGGAGTAGCGCCATTCTCATCGCGCAATTCAAGATGCTGTGGATAGGTGTCAATAACGTGCCTGAGTTTATCCATATCGCCATCATATGCCGCAATAAAAAGATCCATTTTTTCAAAGTTGTGTACTGTCCCATCATTTATAGGAAATGGTGATCTCGTTCCCGCATTTTGGCCCACACCAGCTACACCTGCAAGAGCTGCCAGATTGTTCAGGCCTCCAAGAGGCACACCTGCCTGAGCAAGTCCATCAGTCACCACAGAAGCACCTTGTCTCGCCGCCGAAGATGCAACTACTGCACGTGCAACAGCCGCAAGATTACTCCGATCCCCTTGCGCAATCTGAGCTAAATCCCGCTCAGATACCTGTATCCCTGCTTGAGAAAGCCGATTAGATAACACGCTTGGAAGTGTAATAAGTTGATCTCTGGCTGCTTGATTTAACTGCTGATAAGAGTGCATATCTTTCAACGCCCTACCAATAGGTTCGGCACTCTGCAGCATAAGAAATCCCTTGAGCTGCCTATCAGCAGGATCTGCGTGTCTGTATTCTCCAGCTGCGTGCTTAAGCTCTCCTACCTTATCGACAAGAACACTAAAGCGAGCGAGCTCCCCAGGATCTTGTCCAATCTCAGTAATAAGCGACTCCTGTGCTTGTAGAAATCCTCTGCAACCATCAACTATTCCAAGATAACACGCTGCCATTACATCGGACGAATCCGGATGATTGATAAAGCCCTCAAGCTCTTGAAGGTGGTCCTCCAGAAATTGTTTCAATTGCTCTGCATTCTGTAGCGGTTGCGTTGGGCGAGGCCTACCAACAGCAGGAGCTTGCCCAGCCTGCATTGGCGCAGCTGCTCCTTGGCCATCAGTGGCAGAAGGAACGAACTCCATAGCACAAAGCGCATTGCCTAATAGGCAGACTACCAAAACAGGTAGCATCACCTTAATGTTAAACATAGTAATCCTTCATGTGTAATTATTGCCAGGGTAACGTACCCCTTAGCTAAGAAACTAACATAAAAGAGCAGTTCCTTCAAAAGGGTAAAAAAAAAGCGCCCACCATAAAAGGTGAGCGCTCATAGGTAAAGTGCTTATTAAGCAGCGGCTGCAACCGCTGTTCGCTGATTTCTTTTATTAAGATATACCTTAACCCCAATCATTGCCGCTACGCATCCAATACCTATACCAATCTTGCTCGCAGTCCAGAAGGTACCTTTCTTAACCTTAACGGGCTCATCAGGCAATATGCGAGATGCTGGAAAGACAGGTGGTGTCGCAGGCGAACTGCCCTTGGTCGGCACCGCAGGTAACGCCACTGCAGCTGCGTCTATTTGTTGCTCTAAAGAAGCCCCTATAGGAAGTCCCGCTATCCTCGCCACCAAATGAGCGACCGCAATTTGCCGTGCCCTGTTTGCTCTATTTTGATCTGGGTGCTCAACAGCCTGCCGTACGATACTGATAAGATACTGCTCTATAGTCTGACCCCGGCTATTAGGCTTCACAAGTGTAAAATTAAGGTGTACCTGAAAGCGAGCCTCAACATCTTGCTCAGTGGCACTTCCCCCGATATGATCATGAAGCGTACCTAATAATGCCGCTTCAGCTGGATGCTGCTGCTTAAATTGTTCCATGGTTACATACTGACTTACCCCTGGCACCGAAGGCAACGCAGAGCGAGCAACAGAAGGCTCTACAGCTGGCCGTGACGCTACCGAAGAAGCATTACTTGGTACGCCGCTCACAGGATCCGGCGTTGCCGCTACGGGAGCTGATGAAGGCGCTACGCTTGAATCTGGCACCTGCACAGCATCTGGATCTGGAGCTACAGAAGGCTCTACAGCTAGCTGTGGCGCTGCCGAAGAATCACTACTTGGCACGCTACTCACAAGTTCAGGCGCTTCTGAAGCTAATGAAGCCGCTATCCTTGAATCTGACGCCTCTACTACATCAGAAAACTCCTCATCATCAGATGCATTAAGCTTGTCGGAATCTCCCCGCGTAGCCTCTCCAGCCCTTGTAAATCGCGCCCGTCTTGCAGAAGCTTCGCCAGGAAAATCTACTGTTTCACTGCTCTCATCCGAACTGCTCTCACCCGAAGACTCAGTAATCACATAGTATCCGTCCGCTGCTACCGCTGTCGATGTCCGACTTGGCGTAGCACCTGCATCTCTTTGATCTTGATTGTCTTTTTCCTGAATAACAAGAAGATACTCTTTTTTTTCTTTAGGATCCTCTATTTCTTCTCTAATCAAATCTAAAGCTGTTTTACCATCGTTATTTTTGATATCATACCTGGCACCCTGTTTAACCAAATCTCTAAAGCGAGGAAGTTGCCTATCTAAAACCTCATTATGTAAGGCAGTATTCCCCTCATCATCTTGTTCATTAAGCATGGCAGGATCAATACCCAAAGAACTTTCACCTCTCTGCAATGACGAACTTGTTGGTGAAGATCCACGATAATCCCTCCGTCTCCTCTCTTGATCATGTTTACCAGACGGAGGTGTATAAGCTCCGCTTGCCAATTCACCTCTTGTATCACTATTCATCGCAATTATCCCCACTACCTGCGATACAAGCAGTATAAGACTCAATCTTTTCATCATAGATTTACCCTTTCATTAGGTGTTATATATCCACATCAACTTTTTTGCTCAATGATACTTTCAATGACGAGCACAATGACCATCATAAAAACAGTATAATCGTAACCGAGGAGAGCAAACAAAGCAATCTTTTTTGGGCAGAAATTACTGTTACCATCGCCAGAACTGCCATCAAAATTGCTTCAGAACTGCCGACCTAATCAGCACTTGCAGCAGAAAAGAGCCTACTACACTGCCGTCATATTTTCTTTTTGCCCATTATATCTGCTAAAGCAGCGAAGCTGAGAAATAAAAAAATTTTCATTGTTTCTGAATGTCAATTTTAAGGGGGTTTTTGCAAGAAAAGCTTGAAAACACTTGCTTTTTTCAAAAAAGAACATTAGCATAAACAGTAGCTAAGAAGGAATTGTAGTAATGAAGCCTTTGAGAAATCGAAGAGCTACTTTTTCTTACAGCATAAGATCAGGTTTTCAACACAATGAAAAGAGTGTTTTAAACCAGGATGATTCAGGTCCGTGTTGTTTATCAACCAGACTCTGAATCTTCCCACTGATCTGCAAAGACCGTCCCTTTAAAATCCCAAACTGTTTCTTGAATTTCTCAACGATCTGGTGAGCATCTACTATAACTATATTTTCCTGATTTCGTTCATTTGCTCGTATCGTAAAGTTATAAGAGCCTGTCCAGACAAGCGTATGATGCTCAATCGAATCTTCAAAAATACAAAATTTATTATGCATAAGCGATGAGGATCGCGGATCGAGAGACGGCTGATACACCCAGATGGGAATAGATGCATTGGCTAACAGATGGATTTTGCTATAACGATCGGTTGCATAGTAACGATCAACAATACATTCAACCGCTACTCCTCTCCTTGCCGCTTGAACAAGCGCGGAGGCTATGGCTTTATCGGTAAGCGTATACATAGCTACTACTATCCCCTTTTTTTCACTATCGATAAGAGAAATGAGGAGTGAGCGTAGATTATCATCAGGAGAAAAAAAGGCCTGCATCACCCTTTTTTCATCATTAAGCAATAACGCCTTAAGACGTACTTCATCATCTCCCGAGCGATATATCACATAAGCGACCGCCGTAAAGAAGCCGAGCACGCCCACAAAGAGCGCAAGTATTACTATTCTTTTAAAAACCCTCATCATACATCACTCACGGTGATCGTTTGTTTAGAACTTCCATCTCATTTCCATTTCCCCGCCGATCGACCCTGTCTCATCACGAACAGCTTTTACGCTTACATCATCTGAAAGAGCATATTCAACTTCAACCTGGGTTTCATCAGAAAGATCTAAATTATTCTGCGCTTTGGCACGCAGACGATCATTAATATCGACCTCAATCGCTCCTTGCAATCGCTTGCCCTGCTCATCACTAAGCACAGGAAGAATCCGTACATTTTTAAGCGGCTTTAAGAGCGTCTTAAAAAACTGCTGAGCCTTTGTCAGATTCTCACCTGAACCGAAAAGCAGGCTCTCAATATTCATCATTACTATATTAGGCATAGCAAGATAAAACGGCCCATCCTCAGTTCCCGAAAGAAGGAGCGTCAGAATATTCTCCTCAGAAAGATGAGGAACCGCATCAAAAGAGATTTTTGGCCGCTGTATAGAGCCGGTTACATGCATCGTTATAGTATGCTTCTTTATCTTATTCTTTGCCGTCAGCTCAATCATCGGATCATCAGGCTGATGCTCAGACAATATAAGCTTTCCGTGAGTAACATAAAGCGGCTTATAAGGAAAGGCGAATGATCCCTTTTCAAGCTCTATACTCCCGACCGTCTTCGGCCTTGTGGCAGTTCCTTTGAGCGTTGCCACCACACGGGCCTGCGCTTCTAAAAATGCGGTTTTTACCTGGAGAGGGCTGATGGTGTTAAGGGTAAGATCAAGATCAATATTCTTACCATAGGATGCCTGAGAGGCACTCAATAAATCATGCTGTACCTGAGAGGAAAGTAAGTTACTATTAAGATGAGCCTTATCGACAGTTATTGTCCCAGCTATACGCCATATGCCCTGAACTAAGGTCGCAGTGATCCCTCCTGAGAGGGTACCAAAAAGATCCCTGTGACCACTGACAAAGAGGTCATGAAAGCGCACCGGTATATGGGCATAATACAGCGCTCCCTCCTCATCAAAATGCAGAGATGCGCTCGTTGAACGCACCGAACCTTTATGGAACGTTGCCACAAGATCGGAGATCGTCAAGCGGCGTTGTGCCCTATCGTATGAGAGAGTACCGGTAAGCCCTTGAAGGAAATTATAGGAAAGAGGAACCTTGATCGTGGCATCACGTACCTCAACCTGAGCAGTAGGCCCCGATTGGCCATAAGAACTAACAGCGGTTACGTCTGCCTGGCCACTGAGCTGGTACCCGGTTATTGCACGAATAAGCTCCTTTATAATATCAAAATCACATGAACCTCGCAGCCCGCTGTCCGCACGATTAATTAAGAGCTTTTTCCCAAACTGAGCACATGAGAAATGCTCTAAAGAGAAAGGATCCAGCTGGAGCCTCATGGTAAATGGCATACCATTAAAGGTCCCCTTTGCATGTGCACTCTTGAAGTCACTCACAAACTTCCCTTGTATCGGCGCCTTTTTTCCGTATCCGAACATACTTGCAAGTGTTGCGCGAGCATATATCTTCCCATTTTTATAGCTCACTGAGCATCGTGTACCCTCCGGTTCAACGAGCAGCTGAGAATGAAGCTTCCACTGCTCGGTTAGGTAAAGATTACTCTTCAGTTCTTGAGGGCCAAGGAGCCAGGTCCACGTCCCCTCAAGGGCCATTCCTGCTGCATCGGGTGAAGAGACCGTTCCGGACGCTTTTTTACTATCTCCCTGAATCTCAAGACGCGCTTTTTTGACAGAAATATCACCATATTCTACCTGTTCGATATGCGCCGTCCCTTTATAGGTGTAACCATCATCAACAAAAGCAAGCTCCCCTTTAAACGTACCCTCGCCCGCCCATTGCCTACAGACAGAAAATGATGGGAAATAAGCACCAAGAGCATTAAGGGCCCCTGAAAAAGTAACATTACAGACCGTATCCTCAGCATTAAATGCTATCTTATCAGCGATAATTGTACAGGATCTATCCTCCGGATACCAGTGACACGTACCAAGGGAGTCACTATTTTTGTAGGTACAAAAGAGGATACTCGTTTTGTCAGGCTCATGAGGAAATATACCCTGCAGATTCATTTTAACCGTATAATGAAGCGGAATATCCCGCGGAACATCGACCGTTACCAACCCCGAAATCTTATCAGCAACTACCTCAGTCCTGCTTTTCAGATCTCCATCAGCCCAAGAAATATTGGTCACGACCGCTGCAGGAAGAATATCGGTAACGCTTGAGCACTGACTAGTCAGGGTCCCATAAGGAGCAGCAAGAGTAACCTGCGCTTGCTGCATCGAACAGGTCGTTAATTTCATCGGTATACTTACCGGAGCGCGAACAAGTGCTAAAAAAGGATCTTGAACTGCTAACTGCTTGTTTTCGTAGCGGGAAAATAGGGTCGGCTTTTGAAAGGTGAACGCCGTTTCAAACCCATCACCCTTCAGCCAAGAAAGCCATGAAAAGCGGATATGCAGAGTAGGGCACGAAAATGACCAGTCATCCTCATACGATGCAACGTGCAGATCCTCAATGACAAAGTGGCCGAAGAGGAAATTGATCTTCGTAAGTTTAAATGAGCACGGCTCATCCAGAACATCACGCAAGGTAGCACGAAACTGCTGCTCAAAATGCTGCTTAAGTCGCGGATCCTCTTGCAATAATCCTAGGGCAAACAGGCCCCCCAAGATCAGAGCCCCGTGTACTTTTAGTATTATTTTTATGGGCTTTTTCACGATAGTTACCATTAGCTAGAGAGTTACATCTACCTCTATTATACACGATTGAGCCCCAAGGCGCAAAGGCACGGAAGCAGCTCCTGCCACTCAGGCCTGGGCACATACGACGCAAGAATAAATAGATACATAAGGGGGCTTGAGCAGATTGCCCGAACAGAGAACATTTCGAGAACTATATGCTAAAAAAAAGCACCACCATGGGAAAAGATTCTTTGTGAAAAGGAAAAAACTCGTATGGGATTGTGTATCACAGGATTGTTAAATATCACATGGATAGCAAAGAAAGCTAGCTATGTTCAAAGAAATACTGCCCTAAGCTCTTTGCATCACGCATTTCTTCATATAACTCCGATGATTATTAGATTCAAGCTTAAAAAAAAACACACCCTTTTTTTAGCAGAGTACACGACACGTATTGGAATCCTCTCCCTCAAGATTTCAAAAATGGTGAGTCGCGATAGCCAATTTCAAAAAGAAATCGCCCAAAACGCGGTGCTTTACGCTTGTTATCAGAGTTACTATCACCTGAACCCTGAGGAGACGCCCCTTGTGCATCTTTATCGAGAGTCCCATCATCCAGCCAATGAGGATCTTTTATAAAACATAGTATAAGCTGAGCAAAATCATGCATCCTTTGCTTTTCCGCTCCCTGCAACATAACAAGTTTGCCTTTCAGTCTAATAAAAAGACCAACATTAGGATCGGTGGCAGGATCCACCAACTTAATTAGAGCATCCTTACAGGCTTGCTTATCGCTATGCAAGAAACGAATACTCGCTGCTATTAGAGGATCCATCTGCTTTTCCGCTTTAATAAGCCCTTCTATATGGTGTAGCGGTTCTATATGGTGTAGCGATGCAATAAGCCTCATTATCTTATCTAAATCAAGTTCCACAAATTCATTATAGGACAGACTTTCCATCCTATCCTTAAGACTTTCAAAACTTTCCATGCTATACAGAGAAGCAACTGATGATAAAACAACACCTAGAAAAAGAAAAGCATACTTCTTCATATAAACTCCAAAGGTTATTAATATAAGTCTCGAGGAAACACGTCCATCTTTTAGTTGAGCGTCGTTTCACATCGTTCTTGAGCATGTACCGCTCCTGCAACAGCTCGAAGCTTAGTATGGCAAGCTCCCCTTGTCAAGGTAGAAAACTCTGCTGATACTGGCAAAAAATGGCATGAAACACTACACAAGAATCCATTTACCATCATACCGATACCGTCTTATATGAGTGACTTCAGAAGCATCGCAGGTCAGAGCATATTGGCATGACCTATGCCTGTCCGTTAGGTAGCATGCGCCGGCAGCAATAGTACCATCAGGAAAAAAAGTAACCCTATTCGATGGCCAGGTAATCGCTACCTTAACGGTATCAATCGGGTGGGAAGGTGGCCCACGCACGCCCTCTTTATAAGAAAAAAGGACCGCATGGTCAAGAACATGTTCATGATCAGCCGTATAGCTAGATCGCTTCGGATCAAATACGAGCACGAGCTGTCTACGCTCAAGCAGGGCTTTTCTTTGCATATAGAGAAGGACGGCATATAACCGATCCACTTCTCGACGAACCGCCATAGTATCGGTAAAGACTAAAAAATAGGATGAAAGACCGGCAATACCCATAAGAAGCGCTAGAACAATCATAAGCTCAAGAAGCGTAAAGCCCTTATACATGAACCCCTTCTTGAGAAGATGCAACAGCGAGAACCTCTTCGATCGTCGTAAGCCCTGCCTTAATCTTGCGCAGCCCATCCTCTATGAGAAGTGTCATGCCATCCTTTACCGCTTGCTCTTGAATAAGCGCCGTATCGGCACGCTCGAGCGTTAAGCGGGCGACCGCCTGGGTCATAACCATGATCTCAAAGACAGCTAAACGACCTCTATACCCGGTCTGCAGACATTCGTCACACCCGACCGGCTCATAAAAAATAAGTTTGTCGATTTCTTCAGGATCGATAGGTAATCTTTTCAAAGCAGCTGCTGTTGGTCGGTAAGAACGCTTACAGTGTACGCAGAGCTTTCTTACTAACCGTTGAGCCACAACCGCAACGATCGTAGATGCTATGAGAAAGGGCTCTACGCCCATATCAAGAAGACGCGTAATCGTTGCCGCAGCACTATTGGTATGCACAGTACTTAATACTAAGTGGCCAGTCAGTGCCGCTTGAATAGCAATTTGAGATGTTTCTTGGTCCCGCAACTCCCCAATCATTATAACATCAGGATCCTGTCGCAAAATAGATCGTAAAGTAGAAGCAAACGTAAGCCCTATGCTTTCCTTGACTTGCACCTGCCCTATACCTTGCATTTGATACTCAACCGGATCTTCTACGGTCACAATATTTACTTCGGGTGAATTTAAGGTACTCAGTATGGAATAGAGCGTCGATGTTTTACCAGAACCGGTCGGACCAGTAATAAGAATAATCCCATTAGGCTGCGCGATGCTCTGCTCAATAATCGTATAATCTCTGTCACTAAATCCTAATCTCTGGAGAGCCCCGAACGTTTTAGTCTTATCTAAAAGACGCATAACAACCCGTTCTCCAAAGGCAACCGGAAGAACGGAGACACGAATATCGATCGGTTTATCTGCTATTTTGATCTGAATACGCCCATCTTGTGGAATACGCTTTTCAGCTATGTTCATATTCGCCATAATTTTTATGCGGGAGGTCAGAGCTGCTTGCGCACGCTTTGGCGGCATAAAGACAGTATACAATATCCCATCAATCCTATAACGAACCCGCAGCTCTTTCTCAAACGGCTCAATATGGATATCTGATGCATCTCGCTTGACCGCCTGATAAAGAATATGATTTACGAGCTTAATAATGGGGGCTTCACTCGCCATTCCCAAGATATCTTCTTCCTGAATCGCACCAAAGTCGACCCCTTCCATCTCCTGTTCTTCTTCGAGCTCCTCTATCATCTCCTTGGTACCCTCAAGTGGGTAATAGCGATTGATAGAATCGATGATATGGGAACGAGTAGCAAGAGCACGCCGAACATCTCCGCCCAATAAAAGCCGTAATTCATCGACAGGCTGAAAGTCTTTTGGGTCGGCCGTTACCAGTACTATATGATCCTGATAGCGAACGGGAATAATAACATACTCACGCAAAAATTTTAATGTCACTTGAGAGAGGATGTCAGGGTCGGCCATTTTCTCCGTTATATTCTCTATGAAAGGCAAAGAAAACTGATCTGCCAATGCACGCGCAAGACCCTCTTCTTTAATGAGCTCGCGAGAGAGCAAGTACTCTTCAAGTGTCTGATTCAGTTCAGCACTCTCGGCCTGGCACTTGGCAATCTCATCCTCTGTAAATAACTTATGCTCAACAAGAATTTGAGCAAGGCTTTTTTGTGTCATACAGTTCCCAATTCATTAGTATGTTATAAGTATAGCATAAATGAGCCAATACGGAAAATCCGATTATTGTGGAGCTCTTGCGTATTTTTTCGGCTCTGATACGTTAAAAGAAAGAGTAACAATCATAAGGAATCAGGGCCCATGAGAACACAAAAAGCGTACGTTATACTTGCCGTTCTTCTCTATACATCTACAGGCTATGGCATACGGCATTCAGCAATCAAAAGATCTGAACGCATAGAACTTCGCAAGCAAAAGGTTGCTACGAAGGACCAAAGCATACGTGCTATCCTCAACAAACAAACTAAAAATATGAGCTTTGCTGAAGCGCAGCGTGCAAAAGAGTATTATTCTAAAGAGCACGACGCTGAAATGATCATCAAGTGCGGCCAACGCTTACTGACCGTAGGAGGCGATCAAGAAGTTATGCGCATAACACGGCTCGATCTTGCCGAGATTTTTTTAGATAAGAAAAATTACGTAGAAGCTGAAAAGTATGCTCAAGAATATCAAAAATACTATCCGGGAGCTCACGAGATAAAAAAGGCTGAACACATAGCCATACAAGCCAATTTCCGGTCAAAATTACCTTCAGACCGCGATCAGGAAAAAACGCGTACGACCATCAAATTAGCTCAGGAATTTCTCGAAAAGCATCCTCAGGACAAAGAATACAGCCAGAGCATTCAGCAGATGACCCTCGACTGCTATCAAACACTTATACGTAATGAAATAAATATTATCAACAGCCAACTGCGTACCTATAATTATACAAAAAAGAGGATGGTTCTTACGGCAGCCCAAAAACGTTTGGCGTACATTAAGGAACAGTATCTTCCCCATGCTCCTGCTACCGAAAAGCGCTTACATGAGCTTGAACAACGGCTGGCCCATTTAGCAGATCCTGGGAGCACGCAATCGCAACCGCAACAACCCCTTATCCTGGCCCAAAAAGGCCGCGCCGCATCTCGTAGAAATTCTCTTTATCATATTGTTAAGCGACACGTAAACGAAGATAACGAAGAGTACTTTGCCTAGTTCCTCATTCGCTTACTGAAGACAATCAGTCCGATTCTCTCATGAGCTGAACTATGGCATATTGCATCTGGAGCCCAAATAGCCTCTACTGAATAGTGGCAATGGATACCCCCTCAGAAAGCTCCCGATGAAAAAATTGTTACCAATAGGCATATCTGATTACAAAGAGCCTATAAGTGGCAACGATTATTACGTCGACAAAACACTCCTTGTAAAAGATATTCTTGAAAGTGGGCAGGTTGTACTGGTAACACGTCCCCGCCGCCTTATCTTTAAAGTTGAAAAATTATTATTACCTTGGCTTTCGGTAACTGTTCTGAGTTTATAGACTTTTTCTACAAAAGCAGCATCAAAAGCTTACTCTTTTGAACTTTGCTTTGCGTTTTTCATCCAGCAGCTAAAGCAACTGGCTTTACAGCGCAGCAAGGAATAAAAAGATGATTGACAGCAGCCCTTCAGAAGCACTATATACTATGTAGTGTGAGAACAGGATTGCGAAATCTGCGTATAACTAAGCCATATAATCAACTACATCAACGCAACGCTATGAGAAAATGAATAGAGACGCTATACTAGTAATGCTTTTACAAAACCCGCACCTCTTGTTTGAAAGCGTACGATGAAAAACTTTTATAAGCGTGTACCTACCGCTTTTTTACTCGCACTAGGCTCAATAAGCCTGATCCTCCGCGCACCAAATTGGCTGTTCATTGGTGTTGTTGGGATCGTCGCTACTCTTATTTTCGCGCATGAGTGGCCCCGTTTATTTAACGTACGCAACCCACTCTTTTGGCTTCTTATGCCTTTCTACCCACTCTTACCCCTGGTATTGATAGTAATAATGCAGCTAAGCGGCTATAAGATTATAAATGTGCTTATCATCACCCTCGCTGGTGCCCACGATACGGGCTCCTATATCACCGGAAAATTATGGGGTAAACATAAGATAAGTCCCCGTATAAGCCCAGGAAAAACCTGGGAAGGATTTGCAGGAGGTGTCGCCGCTACCTTTATCTGTGCCCTGATTTTTTTCCGTTACACAAGCGGAGCAACCATGACATTGGCTCTCGTTCCCTTGACACTTATCGTCTGTTTTGGAGCCTTAGCGGGCGACCTGTTCGAATCATCCTTAAAGCGGCAGGCCGGCATTAAAGATTCGAGTCATCTCCTGCCAGGCCACGGGGGTATATTAGATAGAATTGACGGCATACTGGTAGTTGCTATCATCATGTATGCGCTGCGTGATTATGTTACTCTCCTGTTTACAGGAGCTGCTTAAATAGTTATCATTCTAAGAAACGGGTTATATCCCGCTGGGCAATTTTTTCTTCAGCACCGGTTATCATATTTTTTACCGTTACCATCTTTTCCTTTTGCTCATCAGGCCCAATAATAAGAGCATATTTAGCACCCATCTTATTTGCTTTGCGCATCATACTCTTTAAGGATGCCTCATCAACGAGCACATCAGTGCAGAGGTCTCGCCCCTGCAATTCATCTGCTAAAAGAAGCGCAAGAGGATGCTGCTCTTGGGTTAAGGGAATAACAAGATAAAGCGCTGGCTGAACCGGCAGGGTGAGTTTGTCTTTCACTCGCTCAAGAAGGAGCAAAAGCCTTTCAATGCCCATAGAAGCACCGAGTGAAGGCTGATCTTCCTTAGCGCCAATCTCTTTGACAAGGTGATTGTAGCGCCCTCCCCCACAAAAAGCGTTTTGGGCCCCTAACTCTGAGCTCACAAATTCGAAGACCGTTTTATCATAGTAATCGAGTCCCCGCACTAGCGTCGGAGTATAAGAATAGGAGATCGAAAGATGCTCTAAATTATCTCTCAACTGCTGCCACTCAATAGCACATTCCTTACAAAGATTATCGGCTATCCGGGGCGCTTTCTTATAGGCTTGTTGGCACCCCTCTGTTTTACAATCGAAAACACGCATAATATTCTTTTCCTTGCGGATGATACAGGTCGCACAGACCACATTAGCATTCTTTGCTAAAAAGGTATGGAGGAGGTTCTTATAGGTAATCCGATCAGCAGCACACCCTAAAAAGTTGATAAGCAAGCCATAGGTATCAAGCTTAAGAGCTTCATGAAAAAACCGATCGAGCATTTTGAGAAAATGCACATCCTGATAGATAGATTGTGACCCTATAATTTCCATATTAATTTGATGAAATTGACGGAAGCGCCCTTTTTGCGGGCGCTCATGCCGAAACATAGGACCCCACAGAAAGACCTTCCAGGGTGTTTGTGCAATGCTATGGTTTACAAAAGCACGCACAGACGAAGCGGTCGCCTCAGGGCGTAAGCAAATCGGATCCTCATCATCACCAGCGATGATGTAGATCTCCTTAGACACAACATCCGTTTCAAGTCCCAGCGAACGCTTAAAAAGCTCCACATGTTCCAAAATGGGCGTTGCTATCTCGATGAAATTGTAGACCTCAAGATGTTTTTTAGTTGCAGTAATTAAAAAATTAAATAACGTAAGATCAAGAAAGTCTTGAGTGCCTTTAACACGAGTAAACATATGAAATCCTTCATCAAAAAAAGAGTGCTCATTTAGATTAAACGCTTTCAACGATAATGCAAGGGTTGCACATCAGCTCAATAAAAATTATTATTGAAGATAATTGACATGCCCCAACTAAAGATGCTAAAAATGATCAACGCATAAAAGAGCAAAAAAAGGAGTACCGATGCGCAAAATAATAGCATGCTTGCTGGCAGCCTCATCCCTGATAGAAGCCGGAACCATTACCAGTCATACCTTTTTCTCTGCACGCCCTAATTTTCAATCGGCAATGCCTGAACGAGTTTCATTTTTTAGAAATGATTTACTCGATGAATGCCAGGGCTTTGGGGGCGCCATTGAAACGATTGTGTATGGCGGTCAGCTCACCGATGAAGGATCGTTAAAACTTGCCCGTTTTTTCTTGCCTCCTGGCTGCGCTACCTGCTTCCTGAATGTGAAAGAATTTAATTCTGAAAAAGAAGAAGGGCAGAATCCTGCACTTACCGACGATGGCAGTCCACTAAAAGATATAGAAGCTCGCCATTTTAATATAAGAACGGCCAATGAGACCTTTGCAAGCCGTATCAGCTTCAAGCCTGAACAAAAAAAAATAGGTGTCGGTATCTGCTACAAGCAAACATTGAGTCATAAATGTGATGGCTCCACCGGTTTTTGGTTTGAAGGATCTTTACCGATTGAACGAGTCGAAAATTGCTTGAATCTATCTGAAAGGATCGAAAATAATGGTGGAGGGCCCCTTAATGAGCTCGGATTAGATAATAGTCCACGCGTTGGAAGCATGAAAGAGGCCTTTACGCAAAAAAACTGGCTCTTTGGACGCATACCAAAAAAGAAATGTTCCCAGTGGGGCGTTGCCGATATCGAACTAAAATTCGGGTATCACTCTTTCAACTGTGATACCTGCACTATTAACTCCTACCTCGGGTTTATTTTTCCCACGGGAACACGGGTACGTGCTAAGACACTATTCGAACCGATTATAGGTAATAATCATCACTTCGGCATAAGTATTGGCAATTGTTTTGCCTTCGAAGTCTGGAATAAGAACCGGTATAGCGTTAGAATGCATGTCGATAGTGATACCCGCTATCTTCTGAGCAATAACCAAGTCCGCTCCTTCGACCTTATTGGAAAACCGTGGAGCCGTTACATGGAAACCTACCGCACTTCGGAATCTGCTGCAGCTGCTGCTAATACACTCGATGAAAACAACGGAACGAGCGGCATTAATCTCTTTACCCGCTGTGTACGCGTAAGCCCTCATTTCTCTTTTAATACGACCACAGGATTTTTACTCAGCAAGCATACCGATTGTGCCAGTTGGCTGCTCGAAATAGGCTATAATTTCTTTGCACGACAATCGGAAGTTCTTGAATTACAGTGCAGCAATACAATAAGCAGCTCCGCTCTGAAAGCGGTGACGGGAGAAGGATTTACTACCATTGCACGAACGATTAAAGACAATTTTCGCCTCTCAAATCTATCATTCAATCAACGGTATCAGTCTATTTCAAATTGTGATATAGATCTTGAATCGGCCTCCCACCCAGCCACTATCTCAAATACCGTCTATGGCACCTTAGGCTATCGCTGGGAACGGGAATGTCCCTGTTTTCTTGCTTTAGGAGCATCCTATGAACTTGCTGCCAGTGAAATTAATGCAGCACTTGATAGGTGGCTTGTGTGGGGCAAATTAAGCATCAGTTTTTAACGGAGTTTCCAAATGAAGCGCAGTCTTTTTTTACTCTTCTCACTCACTGTATCATCAACACTGTATGCTATCACAAGCAGTCAATTTAAAACTATGGTCCAGGACTACAAGGCTGGCAAAAAAGAGGTAATGAGAGCCGATATTATCGCTGCTTATGAAACCATCAAAGAGAACGTCAATATCCAGCTTGCGAACCAGGCACTGCGTGTACTCCTTAATAAGAACATTGCCCAATTAAAAACTGAACAAGCCAAAAAAAAAGCTGAAGAAAAAGCTCAAAAAAGAGAAGAAAAGGCGCAGCAACGAGCCCAAGCAGAAACCGAGCGGAGAGCTCAGGAAAGCGTACTAAGACAAGCCTTGGAAAAAGCTCAAAGACAGGCACAGGCAGCAGAAAAAAAAGCTACAGATATACAAAAGAGAATGGCCGAAGCTCAGAAAAAGGCTGATAAACAAGCTCAAAAAAAACTCACGGTTGAACTTCGGAAAGTGCGCGAAGAAGCGCGCAAAAAAGTGATGGAAGCTGAAGCTGCTTCACAGAAATTACGCGCAGAACTTCAAGAAAAAATACGTAAAGTAGAAGAAAGGGCTGCACAACGAGCGCAAGAACAAGCTGAAAAAGCTACTCAAGATGCTACAGTACGCAAAGCAACTGAAGAAGAACTAAAAAAGGCTTTACAAGAAACGGGTCAAAGGGCTGCTGATCTTGAACGCAAAATTCAGGAAGAAGAACGCCTCAGAATTCAAGAGAAACAAGCACATAAAGAGCGAGAAGAAGCTCTCATAATAATTGCTGAAGAAACAGGTAAAGCAAAAAAGGGAGAACTGAGGAAAGCAGAACAGGAAGCACTAAAAAAAGTAGCAGGGGCACAAGAACGCGTTGAAAAATTTAAGGGAGAGCTTGAGCAGATAATCGGTAAGGCTAAAAGGGACGCTGAACAACGTGCGGTTGAAAAAAATGCATATGAAGCCCAAACAGAAGATCTAAAAAGGACTCTTGAAGAATCAAAGGAAAAATCTGTGGAGGCCGAACAAAAAATTCAGGCTCTTTTAATAGCACATGAAGAAACAACTCAAAGGATGATCGCCCAAGCTCAAAAAGATATCGAAGAAGAAAAACGCAAAGCTCAAGACACGATAAAGGATATTGAAGCTGAAAGAGCAATAAGAGCTGAGGAAGCAGAACGACGCCAAAAGTTAAGAAAGGCTGAAGATCTAGAAGCCCGTGAAGCACAAGAAGTACTGCTCATCGTATTAGAAGAAAAAATAAAAAAGCTCGATGAAGAAATGCGAAAAACCAAAGAAGAAGAAGCGCTTAAGGCTCAAGCAGAAACTAAAAGAGTCGCTGAGGCAGAAGCGCAAAGAGCTCATCAGCAACAGCAGGTGCAGAAGGATCTTGAAGAAGCTCAAAAAAAGGCTCTTGAAGCATATGCAGCATCACTCAAAGCTCGAAAAAAGCAGCAACAGGAAAAATTAAAAGCGATTGACGATGCTATAGCAGTACAGAAGAACAAAATCGATGCATTGAGAGAACAACAAAAACGTATCTCACCGGAACGAAGCAGTTTGTTAGCAAGACAAATTGATGTTTTAAAACGGCTTCTGGCAGCAGAAATTGCTGCAAAAGAAGCTATAGAAGCAAAAATAGCAAAATCAAAATGAAGACGCTCAACGTAAGTCTAAGGATAACGCTGGAGATGCTTACTTCGGTGAGCGGATCCGGATCCATCCCACAAGCTAATAGGACAAGCCCTTCCGCTTTCATCCCCAGCTAAATAGTATGGGGTATTCAGGGTATACACAATCCAATGTGCTCATTTCTACTGAGCAATGACTTAACACTCCCCGGCTTAAAAGCCGGAGATTCTTGCTTCACAGGATGACCCATTGTCCTTCCTTGTATCTTTAAATTACTTCTTAAATTTAGTACACTCCACAAGCTCTTAGACGACGTGCCCCGCCGCCTTATCTTTAAAGCTGAAATATTATTACCTTGGCTTTCGGCAACAATCCTTAGTATAGAGACTCTTTCTACGAAAGCGAGCGTCAAAAGCTTACCCTTTTGAACTTTGCTTTGCGCTTTACATCCAGCAGCTAAAGCAACTGATTTTACAGCACAGCAAGGAAATAAACAGATCTTACCCATCAGCATCTCACAACGAACCCAGGAGCCTTTTGCATAATTTACCATTCACTGCTATATTTAAATAATAATATATGATATTTCCATCATTAGACTTGAAGGATAACTTATGAAACTAAAAATTATTGTACTCCTTGCAACGGCACTTACTGCCTCCTTGCTTCACGCTGCCCCTTTACTGCACGGTATGGCCTCCTTTAAGAAACAGGTACTATCCTATAGTGACGGAACTGTTTCACTACAAAGTATCCTCGATGCCTATGACGCATTCAAACTACCGGTCGACAAAGAACGGGCACGACTGGTCCTTAAGGTTTCTCTTAATAAAACAATAGGCCAATTACGTATTGAAGAAACACGCGCACAGCGCAAAGCCGCAGAAAAAAAAGCACCCGCACCTCGGATCCACCCAACAAGAGACAGGATCACGTCGCATAAGAGAACACAAAATAGACCAACAGCCCCTGCTGAACGCGTCCCAGTAGTGGCCGCAAACTCTGAGCACGCATATACCACTACTCAACAGCAAGCTTCAACGCACCACGCTCCGGTACTAAACGTAACGCAACGGACGTATCATGACACTGTTGAAGAAGCACAGAGAGAGCGTGAAGAAAGAGAGGAAAAAGAAGCAATACAGCAAGTTGCAGCACTTATCGCAAAAGAAGAAAGAGAAGCTCAGCAACGCGCAGTCGAACAAGCTCGACAGCAAGAAATGGAACGCCAAGAACGTGAAAAGGCAGAGCATGACCTACAGGCGCAACATACTGCAGATCAAGCCAAAGTCCTGGCTGAAGCAGAAGCACAACCTCAAGCGCAAAGTGCCGCTCAGGTAAGCAGAGCTGCTGAAGCTCAGCATGACGCACAGCCACAAGAAGAAGCACCCGTAATAGACGAAGCAACACAACGCGCAGAAGCACCGATGATTATTCCAACTCCCGCAACCTCAGCAGCCCACAGAGCTCCTGCGCAACAAGAACTAGAAGGGGCAGACCTGCTTCCACAGGCACAAAATTCTGAAGAACAACTTAGGATCCATGCTGAAGCACAACCGACAGAAGAGGTCAGCGAACAAGCTCCCACAGCACCAGAAACTCTCGTAGCTCCTGCTCTTCAAGAGCGAGAATATACTACAGTAGCATCTCCTAGAATAGTAGCGTCTCCTGAACTCACTGTAGATGCTCCTGAGCCAGCTGTCGCAGTGGATGCATGGCAGATGCTTGAGATCCTTGCGAGGCAAAGAGAAGAAAATCTCAGACAAATAGCAGCACAAGAAGAGCAACTTGCCCGCGAAAGAGCGGCAGCAGAAAATAACAACTCTTAAATAAGAACAGCCTGCTCCATCGTCACTTTACGTATGGAGCAGACCTGTATTGCTTATTTGCCGTGACATTTTTTGTATTTTTTGCCAGAACCGCAGGGACAATCTACATTGCGTCCCACCTTATCTGAGGTTGCCTGTTGTATATGAATTTCCCCCTCAGGATCTTCTGGACCCATCAGATTGAGCTCTTCAAATTCACGCTCACGCTTACGCTCAAATTCATGGCTATTAAAATGCTCAATATTGAGATGGAATATATGATGCACAACTTCAGAACGAACATGCCGCATCATATCCTCGAACATAGCAAATGCTTCACGCTTATATTCAATAAGGGGATTTTTTTGACCCCAACTGCGCAAACTGATCCCTTCCTTAAGATGATCTAAATTAAGCATATGCTGCTTCCAAGCTTGATCAAACGCTTCTAGCATGATCCATTTATGTGCATCTCTCATCATCGGACGCTTTTGCTCATCAACCTGCTCAATCATTTGTTCAAAACGGCTCAAGAGGAAAGTAATAAGAGCAGCCTGAAGAGATGCGCTAACACTAATATGACCGAAGCCCTCCTTCTCAAACTCCTTTACAGGTACTGAGGTCATATGGGAAAGCAGCGTCAAGGTCTCTAACACCTTTTCAGGCGTTGCAGCCCTACCGGGAATGGTAAATGCTACCGCATTTTGCACAGCACTCACAATCATATCCTGTACGAGTCCTGTAATATTCTCTTCTCCCTCAAGGATTTCCCGGCGAATCTGATATACCACCATGCGCTGCTGATTCAACACATCATCATATTCAAGAAGATTACGCCGAATATCGAAATTATGTTTTTCAACTTTTTCCTGGGAACGCTCGATCGTTTTCGAAATAAAGTTCGATTCGATCGTTTCGTCTTCGGTCATACCGATACGCTGCATATTCTTTCTTATGCTATCCCCCGCAAAGATCCGAATTAAATCATCCTCAAGCGAAATATAGAAACGGGACTCACCAGGATCACCCTGCCGGCCTGAACGTCCTCGCAGCTGATTATCGATCCGACGGCTTTCATGCCGCTCGGTACCTAAAATATACAGACCTCCCGCTTTAACCGATTCGGGACTTAATTTAATATCGGTACCCCGACCCGCCATATTGGTTGCAATGGTCACATGCCCTGTTTCCCCGGCATTGGTAATAATATCAGCTTCCCGTGCATGATTTTTAGCATTTAAGACTTCATGCTTAACCCCACTTGCAGTAAGAACCGTACTTAAGAACTCAGATGTTTCAATAGCAATAGTACCGATCAAGACCGGTTGGCCCTTGTCGTACCGCCCTTTTACATCTTCAGCAATCGCCTTGTATTTTGCCGTTTTCGATAAAAAGATAAAATCCGACTTATCATCACGAACCATCGGCTGGTTGGTAGGAATACTGATCACATCAAGCTTATAAATCTTATGAAACTCTTCAGCTTCAGTAGCCGCTGTTCCGGTCATACCTGCCAATTTCGAATAGAGCCTAAAGTAATTTTGCAGGGTAATCGATGCTAACGTTTGAGATTCACGCTCTATTTTCACCTTTTCTTTTGCTTCAAGCGCTTGATGGAGACCATCACTGTAACGCCGCCCCGGCAAAATACGGCCCGTAAATTCATCGACAATCAGGACCTGATCATCTTTCACCACATAGTGCACGTCCCGCTTAAATAAGGTATGAGCACGCAAAGCCTGACTAACATGGTGAAGTAACTTCACATTCTCAAGCGCATAGAGATTATCGACGTTAAATACCCGCTCCATTTTATCATTTCCCGCTTCTGTGAGCAGTACTGAACGAGTTTTTTCATCAATTTCATAATCGGTATCTTTTTCTAAATTATACAGAGCCCGATCCACTTCTTGATAGAGCCTACTACTTTCCTCTGCTGAACCCGAAATAATAAGGGGCGTACGAGCCTCATCAATTAAGATAGAGTCGACTTCGTCAACGATCGCATAGTTCAGATCTCGCTGCACATAATCTGACAGACGAAACTTCATATTATCGCGCAAATAATCGAAACCAAACTCATTATTGGTCCCATAGATAATATCGGAGGCATACACCTTTTTTCGCTCAGCATCAGAAAGAGAGTTTTGAATAATACCTACAGAGAGGCCAAGATGGTTAAATACCGGCGCCATCCACTCACCATCACGGCGAGCCAAATAATCATTAACCGTAATGACGTGAACACCCTTACCGGTCAAGGCATTTAAATAGAGTGGCAACGTAGCCGTTAACGTTTTACCTTCACCAGTCTTCATTTCAGCAATTTTGCCTTCATGAAGTGCGATACCACCGACAAGCTGCACATCAAAGTGACGTTGCTCAAGCTTGCGCCACGCGGTCTCCCGCACTACAGCAAAGGCCTCAGGGAGAATATCCTCTAAGGATTTTCCTTGTGAAAGCTGCTCCTTAAACTGATCTGTTTTCGCAACAAGCTGTTCATCAGAAAGTTCCTTTATACGAGGCTCCAAGGCATTAATCTGATCGACGATCGGCTGCACCTTTTTAAGCTGCCGCGCCGTATTAGTACCAAATATTTTCGCGAGCAAAGCTGTTATCATCGTTGTATCCTCATATTCTATCTACGCTATCAATAATCAGAGCATACACTTTTTTTCATCATTAATAAACGATTTAATCGATTTCATTTAAGCACAGCAACGGTTAATTGCCGCTGCGTGTCTCCACGCCGGTATGAACAAAAGGACAAATTGCATATTGTACAAATATTATATCGGCAGTGGAAGGCATCCTTCTTCACTCCATACTCTTCAAGCTGAAGTCTATTAAAGAGGGGCATATCCACAAAGAGTTCATCCCGATGATTTACAAATACCTGATCAGCAAACGTAAAAGGCTCAAAATGTTTCCTAAAATCCTGAGAAACGCTATAACAACATACCCGTGCCGACGGACCAAAGAAAATACGTATATGATCGAGCTTAGTTTTGTATTCTTTCTGCATACGCTCGAGCGTCCTCTCTGCAATGCGCTCCACAGAACCTTTCCAGCCCGCATGACAGATACTCAGCACGCGATTATACGTATCATAAAATATAATAGGAAGGCAGTCTGCCGCATATACAGTGAGTCCCGCATGCTCAATCTGTGTTATCAAAAAATCACCCTCGGACTTGTGTGTCAGAAGGCCCTGTAGATTTTCATCAGTCACGACTACCCCCTCTGAAGAATGCATCTGACGCAATAATACCAGAGAATCAAGATGCCCCGTTTTTCTTAAACGGGCAAGCTGAGGATGCTCAAAGAGTTCCTCCTGGCTACAATTTCCCCTAAGAAACTCATTATCAAAAGAGGTACGTGCATCCCCGAAAAAAAGATACAATAAAGGATCGTTATGTATTATCATATTCCATGTCTAATAGTATAATTTATTGAGATAAAAAATCAACTATTTCTTTTGGGACAGCTGTCTCATCAGCGCAGGAATATCAAGATCATTCGGATCAACCGGTTCTTCCTCGGCAGGAGGGATCTCTTCCGTCCCAGCTGCAGGTTCAGAAGCTTGCTTATCGTCACCAGAGGTAAGCGGTGTGTAGGCGACTGCAGGTTGCACCAGCTCCTGAGCAATCCCCCCCATGGGCTGATCAAATCCGGTTGCTATAACCGTCACCATTACATCGTCCTCCAGTGATTCATCTATAACAGAACCTAAAATAATACTCGCATCCTCATGGGCCTGCTCATAAATAATCTGCGCAGCTGCACTGAGCTCATGCAGCCCAAGATTTGAGCTACCACTAATATTTAAAAGAACGCCACGCGCTCCACTGATATTCGCATTATCAAGTAAGGGAGAAGAAATTGCTTGACGCGCTGCGATCAGTGCCCGCTCTTCACCCGTTGCCCGGCCAGTACCAATAACCGCATATCCACGCTGCTTCATAATCGCTTTCATATCCGCAAAGTCGACATTAATATGACCCGGCTTTGCAATAATATCAGCAATCGATTTAATGAGCTGATTCAAAATGCCATTAATCATACTAAAAGCATTAATCAGTGACACTTTCTGATCAACCACATCAATAAGCTTTTGATTCGGAATAACGATAAGCGTATCGACCTGTTCTCGCAAGAGTTCGAGGGCATCTTGCGCAACCTTCATTCGACGACGCCCTTCAAAAATAAAGGGCTTGGTTACCACGGCTATACTTAAAATGTCCTTTTCTCTCAGCGCCTGAGCAATAATAGGCAGAGCACCTGACCCTGTACCTCCACCTAATCCCGCTGTCAGAAAAACCACGTCAGAATCTTTTACTTGCCGGAGAATACTATCAATATCTTCTTCAGCAGCACGTCTACCTACCTCGGGGTTAGCACCCGCGCCAAGCCCCTTGGTTGATTTAACACCTAATTGAATCTTATGGGGAGCCTTAGATGTTTTGAGTACCTGTGCATCTGTGTTAGCCACAATATAATCTATGGTGTCATAGCCTGAATCTATCATGCTATTAACCATATTACTACCGCCACCCCCTACGCCCAGAACCTTGATCCGCGCAATAGCTATGCGATTATCACTTTCTCTTTCAAAATCGATCATTTACTTCCCTTTCCTAGAAGAAATCTGCCGCCCATGATTTCACCCGATATAACATTCTGTTTATGAATGGGCCTGATAGATCATGAAGCGTCGAACCCTTACTCTTTTTTAAAGCATGCATAAGCAGACCATACCCGGTTGCATACAGGGGATGGGCAAGCGCCTCCTTAAACATAGGAGGAACATGGGGGATACCCACACGCGCAGGAATACGCAATGATACCTGGGCACTTTCCTTAATACCCTGCAAGAGAGCACCGCCTCCTGTCAGTACAATGCCTGCCGGCATCAGATGCTCTAGATGGTACTGGTCTATTTCTTTTTCTATCATCATAAAAAGCTCCGCAACGCGAGGCTCTATAATTCTTATTACTTCTTCAATAGTAACTAACGTTTTCTCTTCACCATGCACCATCTCTACTTCGATCATTTCATGTATTTGAGACGAGATACGCTGCGTAGACCCATATTCAAGCTTTACCCGCTCAGCATCTTTAAGCGTTGTTCTTAAGCAAAGGGCAATATCATGCGCAATATGATTACCAGCAATAGGTAATACCTTGCTATGCCGAATCGTTCCCTGCTGATAAATCGCAAAGTCTGAAGTCCCCCCTCCAATATCTAAAAGAGCGATCCCTAGTTCTCTCTCGTCAGGGCTTAATACCGCATCAGCAGAGGCAAGCGGCTCTAAAACAATATCGTTGACGGCAACTCCAGCGGCCATGCAACAACGAACAAGATTTTGTACCGACGCAATAGAACCGGTAATAATATGTACCTGAGCCTCGAGCCGTATACCGAACATGCCAACCGGATCTGAAACATGCTGATTGCTATCGATCGTATAGTACTGGGGCAACACATGCAGAATTTGTTGGCCTTCAGCAATTACAACAGCCTTGGCAGCTGCCAGAACAGCCGACACATCATGAGCACGAATGCGTCCATTTTTAATAGGCACCATACCCTGAGACGTAAGTGATTGAATATGGGCTCCCGAAATACCTACGGTTGCCGCCTCGATTTTACAGCCCGCCATAAGCTCAGCCTCTTTAACGGCAAGCTTAATTGCATGAACTGCCTGAGCAATATCAACAACCATACCCCGCGAAACACCGTAAGAAGCCGTTTTTCCAATTCCCACAATATTAAAGCTGTTATCAGCAACTTTTTGAGCGACCAACACACTTATTTTCGTTGTCCCTACATCAAGGGCCACTAAGATATCATTATATGTCGACTGGTTATTCATATAGCACGTTCCTTTAAAGGGGCACAAACAATCGAATCCCTTAACCGTATATCAGCTCTTATACCACCTTTATATTTTCCAGCATCGGCTGCAAAAATGCGCCTCACGTACCGACGCTGCTCCGCCTCATGGACGGTTACCCTATCGGCAACAAGCATAATAGGCGCGTCACAGGCCCGCATAATAATTTCAGACTTTGACCGCCAGGTAATGGTATACTCATCACATAGATCTTCTTTCAGATCCCGCAAGCATTTTATACAGTCAGCCTGCTTCCTCTTTTTTTCGAAGTCCGGCCCATCAATAAACACTGTCGGCATCGACTCAGTACTATACGCATTAAAATATTTCTTATCGATCACGATCGCCCGTTCTGGCTGCCCATATTTACAGAGAATGTATTCTTTATGTCCTGGCTCAGATGCACTGATCTTGAGAAAAGGCACGTAAGCCTTAATTGCTATCTGCGCACGCAATGAACTTTTATAGACGAAATCGACGGAACGAACTGCCGGCCACGATTTTTGCAGCTCCTTACACAAACTGTCTGCAGCCTGCAAGCGTAACGGCGCTTGTGCTATAAACTTTTTTATAGCTGTCTGCACATCAGGCGCAAGCCGTTGATCACAAAATACCACAGCCTGAGCCGGACTGAGCGCATAACGAACAGCGCCAAGTGTGCTTATAAGAACAAGTGCCGCCATCAATATTTTCTTATTAAATACTATACGTACCATATTCATGATTCACCCTCTTGAGTGAATAGTATATACATGAAAATCGGATTCGTACACAAAGAAAGAGGGCGTTTCCCTCTATCGACGGCCATATGGGATGTTCTTCATGATAACCTAAGTATTGCATAACTAGGTATAATGAGCCTATATATTGCAAGCACCAAGATTCGCGCTGCTCTTCTTCATATCTTTTTAGACCCATGAGCAATCAAAAAGAGCAAAATTCCGGCAGCAACAGAAGCATTGTAGGAAATATCGGTCGTTCGCTGCGGCAGTCTTATCTGGGTGCCCGACGCAAAAAGATTGCGGGCAATACCGGTCGCCTCATTGCCAATGACTAAGCACAGCGGCTGAGTATAGGTAACGGTGGTCGCATCCACTCCTTCAAGAGTAGCGAGATAGATTGCATACCCAGCCTTTTTGAGCTCCTGTATCGCTGCCTGTGCAGTAGGAGCTTCAAACACATCGAGATGTTCAGCAAGACCCGCAGAGGCTTTCAAAGCTGTTGCCTGTAAGGGAGCACTATTTTTCCCGCAGATAATAACCCCATCGACGCCGGTACAGTAACTGGAGCGGAGTATCGCTCCCAGATTTCTTGGATCTTGTACGCTATCGAGCAATATAAGAAAGGGACTACGCGTAGGATCATAGAACTTGTTTCTTTTTATAAAGGGCGTTGCCAGAGCGACAACGGATTGATGGTCGGTCGTTTGCGCAAGCTTCGTCAGAACATCGCGGGCAACATACTGAATCTGCGTTGATTTGGAAAGCAGGGGCGCAATCATATTCCAGGCCTTCGGCGTTGGCCTGGTCGTATACAGCGTAACAATCTTTCTTCTTTTCGCTTTTAACAGCTCGACTACCGGATGGATACCAAATAGAAGCTCGTAGCCTTTATCTTTTTTCATGAGTCACTTTCTTTCTTCTAAGCCTCGTTTAATCCTTCTTAGGAAAACATACATTGCCATTTTTTTCAAATCTATGCACCTTCCCCTCAGAGTTATCCCCCTAGGCAATAGAGACAATCGGTAGCTCTTGCCAGATGCCCCTACTTGAGCTATACTATCAATCAGTCGTATTAATAGCATTAATGGTTAAACCTATATAATTCAGGAGGTCTTATTTTATGCATACTATGATAAAATTGCCTTTGGCCCTATGTGCTTTACTAAGCACAAGTATTATAATACACCATCCGGCGCAAGCACGCATGCATCATATCTGGTTCGACGATGCATCCTTCTTCGATACTGCATGGATGGACGACGTTAAAGATTTTTATCGCAAATCGGTAAAATCGATGAAACAACACTTTGAAGATATAGGTCCTTCCAAAGAGGATCGGGAAGCGATCAAAGCAGCCCGTGAGAATCTTGCTAAAATTAAGCATGACGTACAAGAAGATGATCAAAAAGTAACCATAAGCTTTTCCGGCTTTGAAAGTCTTGAGAAAAAAGATATCACAGTCGTCAAAAAGAAACATGGCTGGGCCGGGACTATCTCAACAAAGGACGGCACCATAGAGTTCTTCATTGCGCCACAGGGCATCGATGTAGCCCGTTGCATTGAGTTAAAGAAAACGGAAAAAGATGACAAAGATGCTCAAAAAAAGCGTGTCTTTTATTCAAGTTCATTAGCATCCGAAAGCGAATATTTCAAACAACTCGTTGATATTAATTCATTAAAGGCTGAAGCGGTAAAGGATAGTACCTTCATCCTTACAATTGCTCCGCAAAAAGAAGAAACGCTTCAGATTCCTTAACTTCCATCCTAGTTAAGGATACCTTGCACAGAGATACCTTCATGAGGCCTGGTGATAAGCTGGGCCTCATTAGTATGGGAAAAAGAAGATGAAAAAACGCACTTCCATTCAATTGAGCCAAGCAGCGCTCCATTATAACATAGCGCAGATTAAAAAGGCAGCACATGCATCGGGAGTTGGCCTTGTGATCAAAAGCAATGCCTATGGCCATGGCCTGAAAGAAATTGCCCAGATGGCACAATCAGATCACCATATCACGTGGCTCTGCACCGCAGGCATAGAAGAAGCTCTGCACCTATGCACGCAAGGAATAGACAAACCACTGCTCGCTCTTTCCTATCTTGATGCAAGCCTCCAGCAAGCGATTCATCATAACATCCATGTAGCTCTCTATAATCTTGAAGATGCCTATGCTCTCAATGCAGCTGCCCAAGAGGTCGGCAAGAAAGCGTACGTTCATATTAAAATCGATACCGGCATGTCCCGTCTCGGCATAGATCCAAATAATGCCTTTTCTTTCATCAATGCATTAAAACAGCTTCCTCATATTGAACTGTATGGACTGTTTACTCATCTGTGTGACACACCCAACCCGGACTCCAGCTTTAGCTATCATCAATTGAAAATATTCGATGATCTTATCGAGCTTATAGAGGCTGCAGGCATAAAAATTTCCTGCACCCATGCACAATCTTCAAGCGCTCTTTGCATAAAACCGGCACGCCCCTATACCTTTATACGTGCAGGAGCAGCTGCCTATGGCATCTGGAAATCTGAAGAACATAGAATGCGCATTCGCACACTCCATCCAACGTTCGATATTAAACCGGTCATGCAGTGGTCCACACATATCATACAGCTTAAGAATATTCCTACCGGTGCTACCGTGGGCTATGATAGAACATTACGTGCTCAGCGGCCTACACTCCTCGCTATTGCGCCTATCGGATATCATGATGGCTACGCTCGAAGTCTTTCAAATAGAGGGACTGCCGTTATTAATCAGCACTACGCTCCCGTAGCCGGCATGGTAAGCATGAACATGACAGCATTTGATATAACCGATATACCGAATGTAAAAATTGGTGATCAGATAACCCTTATAGGAGATGCACCGAAAATCGTTGTTCATGAAATCGCTCGTACAGCCCATATGATTACCAATGAGATTGTAACCTCTATTAACGCATCGATTGAAAGAAAGATAGTTTCAGAACATCAGCCATTAGCAATCGATCCTCCTCATGAAGAAAATGAGGTGAGCATCGAACCAACTGAAAATCCTACTACACCCTCCTTATAAAACATGCTATACTCACACCCAGACTTTTAATGCTAGGGGCAGATTATGTACATCGTTGAAGGCAACATTGGCGCCGGCAAGTCGACATTTTTGCGATTAATGCAGGCACAGCTTCCTCATATTACCGTTGTCTTTGAGCCGATGCATAATTGGCAAAGTCAGGCATATGGCCCATCTATTTTAAGCAACTTTTATAAAGAGCCTCAGCGCTGGGCCTATACCATGGAAACCCTCGCCATGGCCTGTCGCGTTCAAGAGCATCTTAAAGAACAAGAGAATAAGAATCCACTCAGGCTTATGGAGCGGTCTATTTATTCAGGCCACTATGCTTTTGCGTGGAATGGCTATAAAAATGGATTTATGAGCCAGATTGAATGGCAGGCCTATCTTGAATGGTTCAACTTCCTCGTCACCGGGCACTGCAAGCCACCGCATGGCTTTATTTACCTTCATGTTGATCCTGAAGTTGCTTACGAACGGATCAGAAAAAGGAATCGGCCTTCAGAGAAAAATATAAATTTTTCCTACATCCAGAAAATTCATGAGTGTCACGAAGCTTTTTTACTCGAGAAAAAAGATGTTCTCGCTGAGCTCAGCAATGTACCTGTATTAAAACTTGATTGCAATAAAGAGTTTGAAGCTGATCAGTCGCAGTTTCTGGCACATGCACAATCCGTTGCTGACTTTATGCATGCTGGAGTGCTTTCGAGCCAGACCAGCTTCACTACCTATCACGTCTCAGAGCACTAGCGTTTTTCGACTTTCACCTTATGGCTTTGCTCCGGACTTAGTTTCGGCAAGGTAATTTTCAACACACCTTCACGCACCTCGGCCCGTGTTTTTTCTCGATTAACCGCGGCAGGAAGATGCATAATACGCTCAAAGCTCCCTCTCTTGATCTCCTTTGCATAGTAATCCCGATCCTCAGTCTCCCACTCCTCTTCACGAGAACCTGAGACTTTCAGGTGATCCCCTTCAACAGAAATCTCAACCTTATCAGGATCGATCCCAGCAACATGCATCTCTACAATGATATTGCCATTTTCTTCAAATACGTCTGCCGCAAGATCTTTCCCTGCTTGGCTTTGCAACAGATCAAAATCCTCAAAAAGCTTTTCAACATCCCCAAATGGCCTCCAACGAATTATTGCCATGGAACACCTCCTTAATTGTATATAATCCCTTACCTATATAATATAATTCAAGATAAACCACGTATTCAATAAATCTCAACAATCTCTAGCGGCTTGCTCCCGAAAAATTTCATAATCAATGAATATTGCTTATCCTTACCTCTAAATTACCTCTAGATTTTCTCCAACCACCAAAGAGCCCTATCTAGTCAGCTCAATTGGGTACCGTTAGATTTTTTTCCACGCTATGCTACAATAAAGTCATGTATTATGTAGAATTTTATGATGAAATATAGTAAAAGTAATAGCAACATCATGTAAAGGGGAAACATGCTCAACACATATATAACACTATCGGTAATACTTCTTATTGCCTACAGCACGCGTATTAGTCCAATGGAACCAACGTTTTCGCCACAGCAGTATGCAGCGATAGAAATCGTAGGACAACGCAATCGGCCTGTTCCATCAAATGACATCGAAGCATTAAAACAGTTATTGAACGATGAAAGTCGTATGGGCGAATGGGTGCCTGTTTTTGTACGTTTAGTCAGCAATACCAAATCTGATGATCAGGGGGAAGAAAAAATAAGGTTAGCTGCAGAGAAAATACATGCACATTTCGATTCCCTTACATTGACCGAGCATCAGCAGGAAGTATTGATCAAGAAATTACCTTCATTTAGCTCTATAGGTAAAATACAAGCATTGCATGATCAACTCAAAACTCAAAAAAAAGAACTATCACGATTTGTAATATCTCCTCGAGGAGAAGCACTTAAAACTCAACAGAACCAACGCTTTCGTAGAAGCAACAGCATGTCTTCAGTCTCAGGTAGCCCTTCCCAGCCAAACCCAACTGATGATAATGAACTACAAAAAAAATTGAAAGAAAGACAGCAGTTAGAAAATGACAATCTCCAAAAAGAAAAGGTCCGAAAAAAAGCTGAGGAGCAAGCAAAAAGGGCTGATAATGAGGAAAATGAAAGAAATAAGCGCCAAGCCCTGGAGGAACGGCAGCAAAGGGCTACGTTGCAAGGAGTAAGACAAGCACCAGTTCGTTCGGAATTTAATGAGATAGCGGCAAGTTTCGCAAGCATAATAAGTGGCAACCGAGTTCAATCACCTTCAACACAGTCAACATCTCCTGAAATGCAAAGAGAACAACAGCCTGAAGCGCGAACAATGAAACGGTCAGTCTCATTTAGTGATGCAGCAAACAATCTAACGAAGAACCTAGCAGTCCTATCTCCAAGAATAAAGGAAAAAACTTCCCAGGCAGCACAGACAAATTCATCAAGCCTTCTTCAGACATCTCCTACTAATCAAGCAGCACAACAACCCCTACAAGGAACAACGGATCCATTAATTAAAGATGCAATGAAAAAAAGACGCGGCAGTATGTCAGGTGGAAGCCCAACAAAAGAACGCGATAGCAGCAGTGCAGACTCAAGTTCGAATATAAGTCCAGACTCATCATTCATTGTACATCAAAATCCATCTGGCAACGCACATGAACAAGTTTCTCGTTCAGCAGCACCAATACTTGTACAAGATCCAGCTTCAACTTCAGGATCACCCCTACTAACAAATTCTTTGGTTGGCAGCCCACCCCCACCGCCGCCGCCACCTACAGATCAAGATTTAAAACAAGCTGCAAGAAACATAAAAAAAGAACCTTCTAAACTTACCACAAGGACTTCCAATGCGTCTGTAGCTCCTGCACGTCAAGCAAGTAACGGCCAATCGAATCCATCAAGTATTTCGTTTGCTGATATTAAGAGTGCAAGGGGGGGGCTTCGCAAAGTCGCAGATAACAGAAGCGTAGCTGCTTCTGTCCCAGTTACACCCCCAACAGTAGTGGTGAGTCAACCTCAAAACAACAAGCGTGCGGCTATCCCTCGCTCAACAGGAACACAAACTCGAGAAGGTATCCAGAGCAGACCAACTCAACCTGTTCCTCATGCATCGGCAAGTCCTCAAGCTTCGAGAACTCAAGTTCCTCGTTCAGTACAACCACCAGCTCGGATTCAACAGACCCCCCGAGCCAGAGCCGCTACGCCTCAGAATAGAGTGCTTATACCTAATCGAGCTCCAGTCAGCAAACCTTCTGTACCACAGGCCCGGCAAGCGGCAGCAAAGCGGTTGGCGCTACCTTCCACATCAGTCCCAGCCATGAGAGTTACTCCTGCGCCACATAATAATTTACACCTCTTTGATCCAATCAAAAAGAAAAAGACTATGGGTTATTATGTAAAAAGATTTGCTGGATATACCTGTTTAGGAATCGCTGCGTATCTGGGAGGTACGGAACTCTATCAGTACTATCAAAATACCAACAAAGAGCAGCCGCCGCTGCATAAAGGGCATACCCCATATACATTGAATATAGATTGAATTCGGATAGCCTGAGCCGAGTTAGAAGCCGGTAATTCGCCCCATTGCATACCCAATCGATTACATAACTTTATAGAAGCGATGCTTCCCAACCTTGATAAACATCCCAGACTCGAGAACAACGGTCGCCTTAAAATCGGTTACTTTCTGGTTATTGAGGGTAACGGCCCCCGCTTCCAATAACCGGCGTGCTTCGCTTGAGCTTTTTACTGCCCCCAGATGCCTCAAAATATCGACGATCCAGACCTCCTTGCCGAGGAATTCTGCACAGTTAACCGGACTTACATGGGAGTAATCTTTTTTTTGAAATAACTCTTCAAAGTGAGACTGCGCCTCATCAGCCTCATGTGGCGCCCAAAAGCGGGCAACAACGTCATGTGCCATCCGTTTTTTAAGTTCCATAGGATGCGCTTGACCCGTATCGACGGCAGTTTTCATCTGAGCAAGTTCTTCTGGTGTTTTATAGAGTAATACCTCATAATAACGCCACATCAGATCATCAGAAATAGACATAAGCTTGCCATACGCCTGATCCGCCGGCTCGGTAAGCCCTATAGCATTGCCCAGCGATTTAGACATTTTAGCGGTACCATCAAGGCCTTCCAAGAGGGGAAGCGTCATAATCACCTGCGGTTCCTGACCATACTGCTCTTGCAAAAATCTGCCCATCAAGAGATTAAAGGTCTGGTCGGTGCCCCCTAATTCAACATCCGCATGCAAGGCAACCGAGTCATAGCCCTGCATTAAAGGATAGAGAAGTTCATGAAAACCAACTGGCTGCTGGTTGGCAATACGCTGCGCAAAATCTTCCCGCTCAGTAATACGTGCAACGGTAACTTTACCGCATAACGACACAAACTCTCGACTCGTTAATTTATCAAGCCATTCTGAATTATACCGTACCGTCACCCTTTCAGGGTCTAATATTTTACTTACCTGATCAAAATAGGTCTTCGTATTATAGGCAATTTGCTCATCAGAAAGGGGCGGGCGAGTTTTAGAGCGCCCACTCGGATCACCAATACGAGCGGTGAAATCACCGATTAAAAAAATCACCTCATGACCAAAGTCTTGAAACTGTCGCAGCTTTGAGAGAGTTACCATATGTCCCAGGTGAAGATCGGCCGCCGTAGGGTCCATACCAAGCTTAATTCTTAGTTTCCTGCCGGTAGCAAGTTTTTTAATAAAGTCCTCATGAGGAATAATCTGCTGTGTACCCGCAGCAAGCTGCTGTATCTGACTATCCATATTATAATACTCCAAACAGATGAGCTATTTGCCAAGCACCCCAATCTGTCAACAGATAAAGGTAATATACTAAACGATCGCCAACGAAAAAAAACACCAAAAAAGGCCCAAGGAAAAAAAGATACTCAGCATATTCAACGTACGCATATCCTCGTTCAAATCCCACGACCAGTGCATAACGAAAGCCATTCCATATAAGGCTAATCGTTGCAATCAAAATATTTAAATACACAAGAGATACCAGAAGAAAGGCCAGTGCTATAGCCAAAGGAGACTGATGCTCAGTAAAAAGAGCGGCGATATTTAAATGAGATACCGAAGAAAAAAGGATCATAAATGACTTGCTGTAGAAGGTAAAAAGCTTGATCAACAGCAGAGCAGTAAGGCTATAGCCATAAAAGAGTACACATAAAAAGAGTGACAGAATTGCAACGAGTATGCTCACACATGCCTCTGTCGCATAGGCTGCCAAGAGCCTCACATAACGCCAACTACCAATAAATGCATAGGGATCTATCGGTACCGTCTGCAGCCAGCCGATCCCCAAGAAAATAAGGGCAAGAAAGCCAAATACATCGATATGATCCAATGGATTCAAGCTCATATAGCCTGACTCCCTGGCAGTATCGTCACCTAGTTGGGCACAGACATACGCCTGAATATACCCATTAATGGTATGGGAGATAAAATAGGCGGCTATCAATAAAATAAGGGAAAACAGAAATTCTGCTAATGCAAGATTAATCATAGATACTCATTCTCTCAAATTCATTGTACCTGATACAGTGTACGCAAATTTGCCCTCCTGGTCAAAAGCGCCAACGGGCACTAGGCAGAGCAGCGTCCACCACTCTGCATGAAAATAGGCTACGGTTTATCACTCAACAGCGTAGCCCTTAGTATCCACTAGATAATTTTTTGGGGACATTGTATCCTTAAAAAGAGAACATTTCACTATGAACAGGTAGAACATGGATAAAAAATACGATCATCAGCAGGCAGAACCGGCTGCTCAGGAACTTTGGCACAGCCATAATATCTATAGCGCAGACAATAATCCAGGTCCTGTATATAGCATAGATACCCCGCCGCCAACCGTATCGGGCTCTCTCCATATAGGCCATATCTTCTCCTATACCCAAACCGATATTATCGCCCGCTATACCCGTATGAGCGGCTATAGTGTGTTCTATCCTTTTGGATTTGATGATAATGGGCTTGCCACAGAAAAATACGTAGAAAAAAAGCTTGGCATCCATGCTCATACTCTTACCCGTTCCGAATTTATTAATCTCTGCTTAAAAGAAACGGTCGATGTTGAAAAGCAGTTCGAAGCACTCTGGCGCCGCGTTGGCCTTTCTGTTGATTGGAGCGCAAATTACGCAACTATTGATGATCGTACCCGCTCTATTGCACAACTTTCTTTTATTGAGCTCCATAAAAAAGGGTTCATATATCGTAAAGATGAACCGGCGCTCTACTGTACCAACTGTAGGACAACGGTTGCTCAGGCAGAGCTGGACGATCTTGAAAAGCCATCCTATTTCAGTGATGTTATATTTACCTCAGATGGTCAAGAGCTTATGGTCGCAACGACCCGCCCTGAACTGTTAGCTGCCGTTAATGCACTCTTTTACCACCCGGATGATAAGCGGTATACCCATCTTGCTGGAAAAACGGCTCAGGTGGCCTATTACAACACTCCTATACCAATCTTACCCGATACGATGGTCGATCCTGAAAAGGGCACCGGCCTCGTTATGTCATCAAGCTTTGGCGATAAAACTGACGTTACCTGGTTTAAGCAGCACAATCTTGCGTATAAGCCGATTATCGGACTCGATGGTAAATTTACTCAGGAAGCTGGTCCGTTAGCAGGAATGCGCGCCCATGCTGCCCGAGAAAAAATGCTTGAACTTTTAGAAGAAAAGGGCCTTGTAAAAAATAAACGGCCTATTACTCACTCAGTCAACGTTCATGAACGCTGCAAAAAGGAGATCGAATACTTAGTCCTTACCCAATGGTTCTTATCTATCCTGCCTTATAAGCAGGAATTTATCACTATGGGTAATAAGATAGACTGGTACCCTTCCTTTATGAAATCCCGGTATATCAATTGGGTTGAAAATATAAGCTGGGACTGGTGCTTATCGCGGCAACGCTTTTATGGCATCCCGTTTCCTGTCTGGCACTGCAATGCTTGCAATGAAATCTTATTTGCTGACCCGAAAGACTTGCCGATCGACCCACAAGAAACACCGTATAAAGGTACCTGTAAATGCGGCAGTACCGACATTGTTCCCGATACGGACGTTATGGATACGTGGAATACCTCTTCTTTAACGCCCTATATTTGTGCTAACCTCCAGGGCATCGAAAAAGAAAAAGTTTTTAGCGATGCGGTTGAAAAAAAAGCGATCCCGATGGCGATGAGGCCACAGGCACATGATATTATTCGTACCTGGGCATTCTATACGATCGTAAAAGCATGGATGCATAATGATACGATTCCGTGGAAGAACATTGTCATTTCGGGTCACGTGCTTTCGAACACGCAAGAGAAAATCTCGAAATCGAAGGAAAATAGCCCTTTAGCACCCGAACAGCTACTCTCGCTGTATCCGGCCGATGCGCTCCGCTACTGGACCGCATCTGGTAGTTTAGGCCATGATATCTCCTTCTCCGAAAGTCAGATCGGCATTGGCCAAAAGCTCCTTATTAAGTTGTGGAATGCATTCAGATTTGCGCAGCCTTATTGCGAGGACATAGTGCCAGGAGGGAGCCAACCGAAAGACCTAGGCACCATGAACGAGTGGATCCTCGATAAGATCAGTAGCTCTTTTAAAACCTACAGCACCTATTTTGAAACCCATGAATTCAGTCTCGCACTGTCAAGCATTGAGCAGTTCTTTTGGCATGATTTTTGTGATAATTATCTCGAAATCATTAAAGATCAGCTGATGAATCCTCACAAATATGCACAAGATACCGTTGCGGCAACAAAATGGACACTTTCAACCGTAGGCCTGAGAATCTTGCAATGTTATGGCCCCTTTGTACCCCATGTCACCGAAACGCTCTATGGCCTTCTCTATAAACAGCATGTCAAGACGACCTCATTGCATCAAACAAAATTTGAGACGTTTCAAACGGCTTATACCTTTGAGCAGTCATCACAGCTTATGGGACTCATCCTCTCCCTTATCGGTAACGTCAGAAAACTCAAAACGGAGCATCAGCTTTCTCTCAAAACAAGACTCGCCTCCTTAACGATTGGAGGAAAAGATCCTATCCTGCTTAAAGATATTCTCAGCCATGAGTCACTCATTAAAGGAGTAACCCGGGCCGAGCATATAGCTATAAGCACCGAGGATCTTGCACCAGCTCTTTACGAAGCAGAAGGCGTATGGCATGCAAAGGTCACTGTGTGATTACCATCCATAATCGGCAGCGAAAAATTCCGCTCAATGTGCCTTGGACGCAGCGTATCGTTAAAAAAATTCTCTCTCTTATTGAGTATGGGGACTTTGATATAGGCATTTTAATCACCACCAATAAAACTATACGTCGCTACAATAGAGAATACCGGCATAAAGATAAACCGACCGATATTCTTTCGTTTCGCTACCATCCCACTATTAAAGCGGGAAAGCGGATCGAGGTTGCCGATGAAGAAAAGGACCTGGGTGATCTGATTCTTTCATTAGAATATATTCAAAACGAGGCGCAAAAACAGGGAACCCCGCTCAAAGAGCACCTAAAAGTTCTTCTCGTGCATGGCATCTGCCATCTCATCGGCTATGATCATGAAACCGATGCTAACTGGCGTGCTATGCAAGCACAAGAAACATTTCTTCTAAAGCGCATCGTACAATAACCAACAAGATCCTCTAAGATTCCCCCGGTTTTCTTCAGTACTCATACAGCTCTTGAGAAGAGCTTGATGGCTACTAACCACCTTAAATAAGATTCTAACTCTTTCCAACAATGCTGGTCGAAGGAATGGGAAAGAGCCCCTTTCAGTATATGTTTGCTACTGTTTAGACATACTTATAGCGTGATTTTTCACGGAAAATAGACTTGGCCTTTTGGACAAATCAGATCTTTTACATTAAATTTGTCCAAGATAGGAGTACGGATGATCAGAAGGTATTTAGCCGATAAGCTTAAACAGTTAGCTACTCAATTTCCTGCCATCTCGCTTATGGGCCCAAGACAATCGGGTAAGGCAACGCTTGTAAAGATGGCATTTCCAGAGTATACCTATTTTTCTTTTAAAGATCCTCATGTAAGGGAGTTGGTACGCAATGATCCGCGAGGCTTTCTTAACCACACAAAAGATGCTCCTGGGGTCATCCTCGATGAAGTCCAGCATATTCCTGAACTATTTTCTTATATGCAGACACATATCGACCTTCATAAGAAACGTGGCCATTTTATCCTCACCAGCCCTCACAACCTGCTATTAAATCCGGCAATAACTCAATCGCTTGCCGGAAGAATTGCAATCCTGACACTTCTTCCCTTATCGATACATGAGCTTACGCAGGCACAGAAGCTCCCTCAGACCCTCGATGATACACTATTTACAGGGCAATATCCGATTTTTTATACCGATTCCCTATCGGTTGTTGATTGGCATCGTAGTTACATTAATTCCTACGTAGAAAGGGATGTACGACAGATTCAACGCGTAACAGATCTCAGTATTTTTCAGAAGTTTCTTCGCCTCTGTGCCGGCAGAATTGGCCAGGTTCTCAATATCAATTCTCTCAGCAATGATACAGGGATGAGTACCCATGCCATTAAGCAATGGCTCTCTATTTTAGAAGCAACCTATATTATCTTTCTACTCCAACCCTACTACCGTAACCTTGGAAAAAGAGTTATTAAATCTCCTAAGCTCTATTTTTATGATACAGGATTAGCCTGTTCCCTTTTATCTATCACAAGTAGCGATCAGCTTTTTACGCATCATATACGTGGCAATCTCTTCGAATCTTTCATCATTGCAGATTTCATCAAACAACGACACAATAAAGGGCTCAACCCCAACATCTTTTTCTGGCGGGATAAGACCGATTATGAAATTGATTGCATAGTAGAGGATGCAACATCTTTAACCCCTATAGAAATAAAAGTTTCACAAACGTTTAGCACCCACTTTTTCGATCATTTTAAGAAATGGAACGAATTTGCTCATACCGACCCGTCAGCAAACATACTCCTTTACGGTGGAGAGCTTTCTCAGCCAACGAAGAGAGGAACATTAGTGG